>MTLD01000383.1_pt1 | contig 126835 bp, 119 predicted proteins | sample 1982471 | NCBI WGS metagenome assembly MTLD01 (sample SAMN05712604, study PRJNA340218) | biofilm metagenome | isolation source: sample SPM anode biofilm adapted to -50 mV | place: USA | collected 2012-02-03
CTTCAAGGGGAGGGTTAGGGTGGGGATGGGGGGAAGGACTAATCTGACAAAGTAGAATTAGGGACTGGCTGAAAACACCTTAAACAGTTGACGGATTGCCCCTGGCAGCATGCCGGCACGCATATCGCGAATTACCGGAGAACATTGATGAGAGGATCCACTCAAAAGCTGTTCATGGCGATATGGTGTACTTTGTTGCTGATATCGGTGTCGCGAACGGGCCTAGCCGCATCAGAGGCTGAAACAGCCACCCCAAAAGATCTCATCGAGCTTGCCCCCGAAGAACTCATGAAGGTCGAGGTGGCAACCGTATACAGTGCCTCAAAATTCGAGCAGAAGGTTACCGAGGCCCCTTCTTCCGTCTCCATTGTTACAGCAGATGAAATAAGGAAATATGGCTACCGGACCCTGGCTGATATCCTCAGGAGTCAGAAGGGGTTCTATATTAGCTATGACCGGAACTACAGCTATGTGGGAGTGCGCGGGTTCGGCAGGGGGGGGAGTTATAATTCCAGGATTCAGCTTCTGGTGGACGGACACCGGATCAACGACAACCTTTTCGACTCCGCCTTGATCGGAACGGAATTCGTTCTGGACATTGATCTGATCGACCGGGTCGAGGTCATCCGGGGGCCAGGCTCATCTCTTTACGGCAACAGCGCCTTTTTCGCGGTCGTTAATGTCATTACCCGCGGGGGAGAGGGACAACAAGGAGCGGAACTTTCCGGGGAAGCGGGGAGCTTCGATACTTACAAGGGACGCCTTACCTATGCCAAGAGTTTCAGGAACGGCCTGGAAGCGCTGGTTTCCGGTTCATTGTCCGACAGTAACGGCGATAGTCTCTTTTTCAAGGAATTCAATACTCCTGCCAACAACAACGGTCTAACTTCCGGCACTGATTTCGATAGGTCTTACAATACACTGACGAAACTTACCTATAGGGACTTCACCCTGGAGGGGCTCTATTCCTCAAGGACCAAGGGAGTTCCTACCGCTGCCTTCGGCACAAATTTCAACGACCGGCGACACAGGACTACTGATGAGTTGTGGTTTCTGGAGCTAAAATACGAGCATTCCTTCGGGGAGAGTGCGAATGCGATGGGACGGCTCTTCTACGACTCTTATGATTTCACCGGTGACTATCCATTCGGCGGAGGGGGGCAGAGAAATCTGGCGCATGGCCGCTGGTGGGGAGGGGAGCTGCAGGCGTCCGTAAGTCTTCTTGACAGGCACAAGCTTGTCATTGGCACGGAGTACCGGGACAATCTTCGCCAGGATCAGAAGAACATCTATGTTGGCGTTTCTGAGCCACCGATCTTTGATGACAAGAGGAGTTCGCAAGTATGGGCCGTTTACCTGCAGGATCAGTTTACCTTATTCAAAAACCTGATTCTCAATGCCGGTGTAAGGTACGACCATTACTCTACCTTCGGCAGTACCGTCAATCCTCGCATCGGACTGATCTACACTCCGATTGAAGGGACAGTCTTCAAAATTCTTTATGGGAGCGCCTTTCGCTCTCCCAATGTTTTTGAACTCTATTACCAGGACTCCGTTTCACAAACTGCCAATCCCGGCTTGAAGCCGGAGAAGATCAAGACCTACGAAATCATCTATGAACAGTATATCGGCAGCAATATCCGAGCCTCCCTGAGTGGCTTTTACTACACCATCAACGACTTAATCGTGGCGGCTGCTGACCCGGCCAACAGCACAAAAACCAAGTATATGAACCTCAATAATGTTGAGGCGGACGGCGTTGAGGCAGAGCTGGAGGGAAAATGGGGGAATGGCTGGGCTGGCCGAGTCAGTTATTCTTTCCAGGATGCTTGGAATAGCGATACGGGGGTGACCCTGGCAGATTCGCCCCAGCATCTTGCCAAAGTGAATCTGACCATCCCTCTCGTCAGAGACAAGATCTTTTTTGGGTTGGAGGAACAGTATACGAGCAAAAGGAAGACCCTTGTTAATGGTAATTTCGCCAAATCATTTTTTGTGACCAATTTGACTCTTCATAGCCGGGAACTCCTGAAAGGCCTGGAGCTGTCTGTCTCCCTCTACAATCTGTTCGACTATCGCTACGGCGATCCCGGGGGGCCGGAACATATTCAGGATACCGTTTCATCCCGCTTCAGTGACCCGGCGCACCCGCTTGATATCATTCAGCAGGACGGCAGGACATTCAGGGTGAAGCTTACCTACAGGTTTTGATCGGAAAACGGTGAAGCCGAAAAGATTTTACATATATTTCATCATGCTGTTAGCTGCGGTATTTTGCCCCGGAAGCGCTGCCTGCGGCGAAGCGCGAAAGCCGACCGAATATGAGGTCAAGGCGGCTTATATTTATAACTTTGCCAAATTCATCGAATGGCCGACGGTATTCCGGGACCGGAACGATGCCCTTCATGTTTGTGTAATCGGCGATGATCCCATCGGTCATTCTCTTGCTGATATCGATGGCAAAAGTGTTCTTAATCGGAAGATAAGGGTGAGGCGAAACGTGGCTTTGCAGAATTTGGAGGAGTGCGAGGTTGTCTTCATCAGTCACTCGGCAAGGGAACAACTGGACCAGATACTCGAAGCAATCAATAGATTTTCAGTTTTGACCATTGGCGATACTAAGGGATTTGCGCAACGGGGGGTTCTGATAAACTTTTACATGGAGAACAATAGAGTCCTCTTTGAGATAAACCCAAAAGCTGCTGTCCGCGCAGGATTGAAGATAAACTCCAATTTGCTGCGGATAGCCAGAATCGTTGGAAGACCATAGGGATTGCATATGATTAACGCTCTATTAAGAAGGATGCACATCAAACATAAGCTGATCATGCTCAATTTGTTTATAACCGGGATCGCCGTGCTGATTGCTGCTGTTATCCTGCTTGTTACCGAATTTGTTTCCTTTAAGAATTTACTATATCTTAACCTGTTGTCCCAGGCCAAAATAGTTGCCGACACCAGCACGGCCTGCCTTGCCTTTAACGATCAGAAGACGGCCGAATCGACGCTGGCCGCCTTGAAGATATCCCCGAACATCGAATACGCAGCAATTTACGCCAAAGACGGCTCGACATTCGCAACATACGTGCGCCCGGGCATGCGGGAAATGAAGCCCCCCATTTTACCTCTTGCAAATGGACAATTCTTTGCATTCAATTCCTTTAGTCTCGCAAGAGGAATCGAGCTGGACCGGGAAAGGATCGGGACCATCTATATCCGGTCGGACTTGAAAAAGCTTCATGCCTTGATGCTGCAGCACGGATTGATAACTTTTGTTGTCTGGCTGCTTGTCTTTGGCATTGCCTACATGCTGACGTCTAAGTTGCAAAAGGTAATTACCGACCCGATATTGAATCTTTCTCAATTGATGAAGATGGTATCACAGGATCAGAACTATACTCTCAAGGCTCAGGTTTACAGCGAAGATGAAATCGGGGCTTTAGCGCACGGCTTCAATGCGATGCTGGAGCAGATCCGGCAAAGGGACATTAATTTGCAGAGGGAAGTTGTGGAGCGCAGACGTGCCGAGATTGAAGTCCGCACGTTGAACGAAGAGCTGGAGCAGAGAGTAGATGAAAAAACGCGGCAGCTCGTGGACGCACAGGAAGAGCTGGTCCGCAAGGAAAAACTCTCCATCCTCGGCCAGCTCTCCGGCTCTGTGGGGCACGAATTGCGCAACCCGCTGGGTGTGATGAGCAACGCCATCTACTTCCTGAAAAGCGTGATACCCGAAACAGATGAAACTGTCCGGGAATACCTGGAGATCATCAAGCATGAGATCGACAACTCCCTGCGGATCATCACCGATCTCCTGGATTTTTCCCGCACCAAGACGCCTCAGGCGAAACCTGTTGAAGTATGCGACCTCATTGATGAAAGTCTGAAGAGGTGCATTATCCCGGAAAACGTCGAGCTTCAGCAGGATTTACCGGCAACGACTCCCCCTGTCAAGGTCGATCCCTTGCAGATGGGGCAGGTGTTTCAAAACCTCATTACCAACGCCGCGCAGGCAATGCCTAGTGGCGGTTCCGTGCGTATCCGCTCGCGGCTGGTTCAAGGCCTGGGGTTCAATATCCGGGTTCCGGAAGGTCAAAAACTTGTAGTGGATACTGATTTTGTAGAAATCAGCATCGCGGATACCGGAGAAGGCATAACGCCGGATAATATGAAAAAACTTTTCCAGCCGTTATTTACCACCAAGGCGCGGGGGATAGGGCTAGGACTGACCGTATGCAAAAACCTCACGGAGGCCAATGGCGGAAGGATCGAGGTCGAGAGCAAAGTGGGTAAAGGTACTCGATTTGCCATTTTCTTGCCGGCAGGATGAATAGTCAGTGCATTGATGCCGGATTTTAGTGACCGCCCGGGCCTTTCGCCATTCTTTCTCCTCTGGGCATGACCTCTTCTGTGGAGATATTTCCGTCCTTGTTGGTATCCAGTTTTTTGAGGGAGTCGGTAGCCTCGGATATCTCATCTGCGTCAATAAGCCCGTTTCCATTCACATCGAATGACTGTATCAGCGGATTCGCTTTGCCTGGCTTACCACCACCGGCATTACTTCCTGCATGCATGACTGCCAGCGACAATATGATCCCGGCAAATACAGCCAGCAAAGCTGACCGTTGGCGGAACTGAAGGGAGAACGCTTTCCAGTTCACAACCAGATGGATCACTCCCACCAGTGAAAAAGCATAACCGATCCATTCATGGAGCGCGTGTATACTGCCATTCTTTATGTGGAATGCCATAAGGATGCCGGTAATACCTACTACAAGAAAGGTTACCGCTGTCAGCGGGCTGATCCATGCGCGATTCAACAGTCTGTTCTTCATGCTCTACTCCTCCGTTGTCATATTCCTGGCACTTAGTATGTGCTTGGTCGGGAAGGAAGACGCGAAGACAGACCGATGGGTTACACGATGCTTTCTTCGGAATCCGTGTCTTACACTTGTTTTTGGTTGGTAACGGTCTAATATTATTTTGCTTTTGCTTGATTGTGAAGGCTTTATGAAAAAAATAGCATAACATTTTTCAATGGTTTGGTTCCGTAGGGTATCTGCTCATGAATAGCACTTTCGGATTTTTATGAGTTCTTCGGACAGCATTTTACCGTCCATATTCAGCATGATGACGCCGGTGACAAGCTCAAATTTTAATTATATAGTCAATTCATATGAGAATATTGCCTTTTGGTTCCCATTCACCAGAAATAACAGGAAAGTGGAATGACCCCGGATTGCATCATAGAACTACCTGATAATTTTCGCAAAAAAGACTTTCTCGATTACCACCGGCGGGACGCCTCGATGCTGGCCGAGCGCGTTAGGGAAGATACGCTTGAAAAAGGCATTGTCTGGGATAATTGCGCTGCTTGCCTCAGTATCAGGTTTCTGGCGCAACAGGTTGAAGCGGAGCTGGTCGTGGATGATTCAGCGTCCGGATCTCAATCAGCTGAATGCGAACGGCTTGTGAGACGAATGCTGGGCCTGACGCAGGAGATCGACGCTTTCGAACAACGCTGCGCAGAGCATCCCCACGTCGGCCGGCTTGTTGCACAGCGTTCCGGCCTGCGCGTTCCTCTCGCGGCCACTCCCTATGAAGCGCTGACGTGGGCGATCATTGGTCAGCAGATAAGCGTTAAAGCGGCGGTATCGGTACGACGGAACTTCATTGAGCTTGCCGGAGTGCGGCATTCCAGCGGATTGTGGTGCCATCCGGATGCGGGGCGGGTTTCCCATTTGACGGAGAGCGATCTGCGAGGGGCGGGGTTTTCCATGAGCAAGGCACGAACCGTTTTGGAATTGAGTCAACGCATTTGCCAGAACCGGCTGATACTGCACGATGTCGTGGATGAAGCATCAGCCGACGAGATTCGCGCCAACCTTTTGCAGATACGCGGGATAGGTCCATGGACCGTCAATTACACTTTGTTGCGGGGATTTGGCTGGATGGATGGGGAACTGCACGGAGATGTGGTTGTCAGGCGCGGCATTCAGGTACTGCTTGACTCTTCTGAAAAAATAACCGAGGAGCAGGCCCGGTCCTGGCTGGCGCCGTTTTCACCCTGGCGCGCTTTGGTGGCGGCCCATTTGTGGGCAATGCAATCCCACAAGGCGTAATGCCCGAACTTGGAGCTTTTTTGGCTTTTCGATCTCAAACAAAAAAATTGTAACCATTTTTTGTGGCAATGCGTCTTGAAAGTATAACCTCTTTTTTTGCCCCCGTAATCGCCCTCCTTTGATTGCGGGGGTTTTTTTATGGTGCTTGCTCCGGTTCAGGAGATGGCATCAATGCCGGTCAAGTCTCTTCCCATGGCAAGGGTATGGATTTCGTACGTGCCTTCGTAGGTATCCACCGACTCCAGGTTGCACATGTGCCGCATGCTCTGGTACCAGTCGGTAATGCCGTTGGCCCCCAGCATACCGCGGGCGGTCCGTGCGATCTCAAGGGCCATGCGCGTATTGTTGCGTTTCGCCAGGCTCACCTGTTCCGGGCGCATGCGGCCGCTTTCCCGGAGCTTCGCCAATTGCAGGGCCAAAAGTTGCCCCTTGGTGATTTCGGTCAGCATATCGGCGAGCTTGGCCTGTGTCAGTTGGCGCGCTGCCAGGGGACGGCCGAACACCTGCCGCTTTCCGCTGTATTCGAGTACTTCCTCGAAACAGGCCATGGCTGCACCGAGCACTCCCCAGACAATTCCGTAACGGGCTTGATTGAGGCAGGAAAGCGGGCCCTTCAAGCCCCGCGCCTCGGGAAGCAGATTTGCTTCCGGCACCAGTACATCACGCATGACCAGTGATGCGGTGGCTGAGGCGCGCAGGGAGAGCTTGCCGCTGATCTCGTTGGCGCTGAATCCCGGAGTGCCGCGTTCCACCAGAAAGCCGCGAATTACACCGTCCAGCTTGGCCCAAACCAGGGCCACGTTTGAAAGGGAACCGTTGGTGATCCACATCTTGGTTCCATTCAACACATAGCCGTCACCACTCTTAACCGCAGTGCACTTCATCCCGCCAGGGTCTGAGCCGAACTCCGGTTCTGTCAGTCCAAAGCAGCCAATGGCCTTGCCGCTTTCCAGAAGCGGCAGCCAGTGATCTTTCTGGGGCTGACTGCCGAAATGAAAAATCGGATACATCACCAGAGCACTTTGGACCGAAGCAAAACTCCTTAAGGTCGAATCTCCCCGTTCAAGTTCCTGCATGATAAGCCCGTAGGCGATACTGTCCATGTCCTTCAGACCATAACCGGGCAATTCGGCGCCCAGTATCCCCAGTTCACCCATGCGTGGCACGAGATCAACCGGGAAGGTGCCGGCGCGGTAATGTTGTCTGATATGGGGCATGAACTCCTTCTCGACAAATTCGCGCACCATGTCGCGGACCTGACGGGCCTTGGGGGTCATTTCACTCTCTATGTCATAGTAATCAATTCCCTTGAACATGGTCATCCTCCCTGCTTCCGACGTTGTACCTAAAGTTTACTTGGCCGGTTCAAAATGTCGAGCAACTGACCGGGCTTTTAGACATTTTCCGCCTGACTGGTATGCTTACAATTATAGTCTCTCACCGCAGGAGCACGGCATGAAAGAGAAACCATTCAGAATTGTGACCGCTGTTGCGGCCTATGACGGACACGATGTTTCGGTACTGGCGCTGAACCGGGCTTTGCTGTCATGCGGTTGGCCGGTGGAGATCATCTATCTCGGTTTCAACATGACCGGGGAGCAGGTTGCGGAAGCGACCTTGCAGGAGGGGGCCGATGCCGTGGCCGTCAGCTCGTACAACGGCGGTCATTTGCAATACTTTCCCCACCTTGTTGGACTCCTGAAGGAGAAGGGAATCGGCGGAACACCGGTTTTCGGCGGTGGAGGTGGAACGATCCTTCCCAGGGATGTTGAGATTCTGGAGAGCTCCGGCGTGGAAAAAATCTACGGTCCGGGCTGGCCGCTGGATGGCATCGCTTCGGACATGGTCGCCCGGATCTCCAAGCACCGAGCATCCAAACCGGTATCGGCCATAGCCGGTACTCTGGCTGCAGAATTTTTTTCCCCGGTTGAGCTGTCCCGCTTCCTGACCGTGGCCGAGCAGGGGGATGACCTTCTCCCGGATCTGCCGCCACGCGATCCGGCCATGGCGGTGCGAGTCGTGACCTTTGCGGGCGATGGCGGCAGCGGCAAAAGTACCCTGATCGACGAACTGGTCCGACGCTTTCTGGACACCTTTCCGGATAAACGGATCGCTATCCTTGCAAACGATCCAACCACCTCCAATGGAGGAATGGCAACTGCTATGCTTGCTGACCGGGTGCGCATGAACCACATTTACGGCGGGCGTGTCTGGCTGCGCAGCGTGGCCACCGGAAGCGTCTATGCGCCCCTTTCTCCTGCCTTGCCGCTTCAGATCGGGCTATTCATCGCTTCCGGCTTTGACCTGGTGCTGGTGGAAACGCCGGGAACCGGACAGACTGGCCTTGATCTGGGGGCATTGGGAAGCGATCTGCTGGTGTATGTCAAAACACGTGAGTTCGGAAGTGCGATCCAGCTTCAAAAGGACCAACTGCTCCGTGATGCCGACTTGGTGGTACTCAACAAGGCCGACCTTGAGGGAGCCGAGGCTGCTTTCGAAGAGCTGCAAGCCATACTGGGCGAGCTGGGCAAGGAAACACCGCTCTTTCCCGTCATTACCAAGGCGGCCCGCGATCCCGGAGTCGACCGCCTGTTCAGTGTTATCTGTTCCCGGCTTGCATGGGACGCTCCACAAGAGACTTCGGCCTTTGATATCTTCCACTATGCGAAGAAGAATCGTCTGGTTCCGCATCGACGCCGTGCCTATTTGGCGGAGATCGCCGAAAAGGTCCGCGCCTATGACCGCTGGGCAAACAATCAGGTTCAGGCCGCCAGACGGCAGCCCGATGACTCGTCAGGGCTTGATCCGCTCTGCCTCGGCCTCTTGGAACAGTGGCAGCACGATTGGGAAGAGGTTGCCCGTTCAACGTCCGCCTCCATGGGCATCTCGTCTACGGTCACAACTCCCAACGGGCTGAACCTGCCGCGCGTGGCACTTCCGGATCCGGCCGACCAGGCCGAATCGCTCCGCTTTTTGCTGGAGGAGGGACTTCCCGGCCGGTTTCCCTTTGCTACCGGTATTCACCCCTTCCGGCCGGTATCCGCAGGCGAGACTACTCGCCAGTTTGCCGGGCTGCGCGGTCCCGAAGAAACCAACCGCCGCTTGCAGATGCTGGCCAGTGGAGTTGCCAAACCGCGGCTCTCCATTGCTTTTGACGGCATCACCCTCTATGGCGATGATAGCGATTCAGACCCCGGCAGCATCGGCAAGATCGGCGAAGGGGGCGTGGCCATTGACAGTTGGGAGGATATGAAGCTGCTGCTCAAGGGGTTCAACATCCCTGAGATCAGCACCTCTATGACTATCAACGGCCCTGCGCCCATTATCCTGGCGATGTACTTTGTCGCTGCCCAGGAGATCGAATTGGAACGCGCTGAACTGGAGAAGGGGAGCCAGCTTGACGATGCCGAGCACGAAGCCCTGTTCCGGCAAACCGTGCAAACCGTGCGGGGGACGTTGCAGGCCGATATCCTCAAGGAGGTGCAGGCCCAGAACGAGAGCATCTTCCAGACCGATTTCGCCATCAAGCTCCTGGGCGATGTTCAAGAATGGTTCATTGCCAATAAGGTGAAGCGGTTCTATTCGCTGAGCATCTCCGGCTACCATATCGGGGAGGCCGGTGCTACCCCGGTTCAGGAGCTTGCCTTCACCCTGGCGAACGGTTTCACCTATGTGGAAAACTTTCTGGCGCGGGGCTTGGCGATCAATGACTTTGCCCCCAATCTCTCATTTTTCTTCAAGGTTTCCCACGAGGCCGAGTGGCTGGCCTACGGCGCGGTCTGCCGCAAGATATGGGCGATTGCGCTCCGCGATTTGTATGGCGCAGATGAACGGTCGCAACGCCTCAAGTTCCACACCCAGACCTCCGGCCGTGCGCTGCAGGCTGAAGAATGGGATACCCTCAATCCGGTGCGCATGACCTACCAGGCGTTGTTGGGGTTGCTCGCCAACTCCAATTCGTTGCACGTCGATTCGGCCGATGAACCGATGACCACGCCGGGCGAGAAGTGGGTGCGGCAGGCCACCATGATCCAAAACTATCTTGCCGAGGAAACGGAGGCGTTTGCCATCCAGAACCCGCTTTCCGGTTCCTATGCCTTCCGGTCGCTAATGCGGGAAGTGCAAGAGCGGATACTTGCCGAGTTCGAACGGTTGGACCAGTTGGGCGGTGTCGGACCGGCCACGGAGCAGGGGTATCAACGGCGCTGCATTGCCGAGAGCAGTAGCAGGTACGAGCAGGAACGCCGCCGGGTTACTGCTGATCAACCACGCAAGCCGCTCCGAAGAATCATCGGCTACAATGCCTACGAACTGCCGGAGGATCATCCTGACAAGTATCCTCCTGTGGCCGAAGTGGTTCGTCCCGGTCCGGCCGATTGGGAGCGGCAACTTGCCCGGGTGCACGATTTCAGGGAACGCCATCGTGACACAACCCCACTCTATCTGGCCAGGCTGAAGCAGGTGGCGTTGGCTGGAGGTAATGTTTTTGGAGAATTGCTGGAAACGGTCCGTCATGCGACTTTGGGGCAGATCACCAGGGCACTGATGGAAGTGGGAGGACGATACCGGAAGATGGTATGATTAAGGAAGGGAGTGGAGGAACAATGTCAAAACGAGGAACGCAACCCGACAAAATTGACCGGCTCATGCCCAAAAAAGCCAAGGGTCTGATCGTGGTCATAACCGGCAACGGCAAAGGTAAGACCACGTCGGCGTTGGGCATGGCATTGCGCGCTTGTGGCCATGGCATGCGGGTTTGCATCATCCAATTCATGAAGGGCGACCTCTTTGCCGGAGAATGGGACGCCATCAAGCACCTGGATTGCGCCATCGAGCTGCATGCCACAGGCAAGGGATTCTGCGGCATCCAGGGCAATCCCTATCCATGGACCGAGCACCGTGACAATGCCCAGGACGCCATGGACCTGGCGCGGGAAAAAATGTCCTCGGGTTTGTTTGATCTGCTGATCCTCGATGAAATCAACAACGCGCTCAAGCTCAAGCTGGTCGATCTTGAACAGGTGCTCGACATTCTGCGCGACAAGCCACCCCTGATGCATGTGGTCCTCACTGGGCGAAACGCCCACCCCCAGATAATTGAACTGGCCGATACGGTCAGCGAAATCATGGAAGTCAAACACGCCTACCGCCAGGATATCGAGCCACAGCCCGGCATTGATTATTAGCGCCTTTGAATCAACCGCTCTTCTCTTGTGCATAGTGTCTATTTTTTGTGCTTGAATTGGTGAAACTCCGGTTGTGCAAGTCTCCGTTTCTGATAAGCGGGGTTACTGATCTTCTTGTAATAATAAAGTCTTATATTTCTGTGTCATTATTGTGGATATATTGGCATCATAATGGCAAGTATTTTTTAACTCAACAATAAAGTCAAGAAGATGACAACGATCGTCAAAAAGTAATGCCCAATGGAGCGCATTGCACCGTGATCGGCAAACGCTTTTTTAGGTCATGAACGGGAGGCATCATGAAAGTGGCATTTTCTACTTCAACAGGCGTGGGGATAGACGGAAATTTCCTAAAAGCAAGAGAGTTCAGCGTATGGGATATTGGTTCCAGTGATGCCTGCTATGTCAAAACGATCTTCATTGCCGATGATACCGGCAGTGCGGATGAGGGGATCACGGTTCGCGCCAATTCTCTCAAGGAATGTTCCCTGGTTTGCACTCCCCAGATGAGCGGGCGGGCCACTGCCAAGCTGGCGATGCGAAACATTCATACCTTGAAAACAGGAGAAAACGCATCAGTCACGGAAATCGTCAGCAAACTTCAGGCGGTATTGCGACGTAGCAACTCACCACCGTGGATGCATAAAACACAAATCCAAAGCGCCGGTTAGACAAATGGCTATGTGCAGCTTTGATGAGAACCATTGGCTTTTCGACATTGCCGTAGCCGATGTTATCAGCAGGTATCCCGAGTCGAGGAAACTTTTTTGGGGAAGCGGATTTGCGCTGTTCGCATCTATGGACGAGGTAACGTCGGGTGGCGTGTTCCTGAGGATTGGCGAGGCGCTTGAGCTCCATGAAATCAATCCTGAGCTTTTTTTATTTCTCCTGGATAAAACGCTCGGCAAGCGTTCTGTGCAATCCAGGGCCTTGATTGCATGGTGACCGGTTATTGTTTTGGTCTGTGGCATTAATAATTGCGTTGTGTCGATTTTTTCCTTGTAGCCTTGATTTTATCTCTGTTTTGAAATCGGGATTAGACAGATGAAAGTCAAGCGCTATACTTCAATTTTACAACCAATAATTAATGTGACGGAAGGAGTCAATTTTTATGGATGCCGATAACAAGTGCCCGGTAACGGGCGGAGCAAACAAACCCACTTCCGGTAGCGGGCCGTTGAACCATGACTGGTGGCCCAACCAAGTGAACCTCAAGATTCTTCATCAAAACTCCACCTTGTGCAACCCGATGGGTGAAAAGTTCAATTACGCCGAAGAATTCAAGAAACTCGATCTGAAGGCCGTGAAGAAAGACCTCTATGCGCTAATGACCGATTCGCAGGAGTGGTGGCCAGCCGACTACGGACACTACGGCCCGCTTTTCATCCGCATGGCGTGGCACAGCGCAGGCACCTACCGCACCGGTGACGGCCGCGGGGGAGCGGGGGCCGGCTCCCAGCGCTTTGCCCCCCTCAACAGTTGGCCCGACAACGTGAACCTGGACAAGGCACGCCGTTTACTCTGGCCGGTCAAGCAGAAATACGGCAGGAAAATCTCCTGGGCCGACCTCATGATTCTTGCCGGAAACTGCGCCCTTGAGTCCATGGGATTCAAGACCTTCGGCTTTGGCGGAGGGCGCGAAGACGTCTGGGAGCCGGAAGAGGACATTTACTGGGGGACCGAGAGCGAGTGGCTTGGCGATAAGCGCTACTCCGGAGACCGGGAACTCGAAAATCCTCTCGCCGCCGTTCAGATGGGCCTGATTTACGTGAACCCGGAAGGGCCGAACGGTAACCCTGATCCGGTCGCTTCCGGCCGCGACGTTCGGGAAACCTTTGCCCGCATGGCTATGAACGACGAAGAAACCGTCGCACTCGTTGCAGGCGGGCATACCTTCGGCAAATGCCACGGCGCGGGCGATGCGGCGCTGGTCGGCCCTGAACCCGAAGGCGCTCCCATCGAACAGCAGGGGCTTGGCTGGAAGAGCAGCTTCGGCAGCGGCAAGGGCGGCGATGCGATCGGCAGCGGCATCGAGGGAGCCTGGAAGGCGAACCCGACAACATGGGACATGGGATATCTGAATACCTTGTTCAAATACGAGTGGGAACTGGTCAAGAGTCCGGCAGGCGCAAATCAGTGGCTGGCAAAGGACGTGGCTGAAGAGGACATGGTGGTTGACGCGCACGACCCGTCGAAGAAGCGCCGGCCCATGATGACCACGGCAGACCTCTCTCTGCGCATGGATCCGATCTACGAGCCGATTGCGCGGTACTACCAGCAACATCCCAAGGAATTCGAGGACGCCTTTGCCCGGGCATGGTTCAAGCTGACCCACCGCGACATGGGTCCCCGTTCGCGCTATCTCGGCCCGGAGGTTCCGGCGGAGGAGCTGATTTGGCAAGACCCGATGCCGACAGTCGATTATAAACAGATTGACGCAAAGGATATCGCCAGCCTCAAGGCTAAGATCCTTGATTCGGGTCTGTCCGTTTCTCAACTGGTCTCGACGGCCTGGGCATCGGCGTCCACGTTCCGCGGCTCCGACAAGCGCGGCGGGGCAAACGGGGCGCGTATCCGTCTCGCGCCTCAAAAAGATTGGACAGTTAACCAGCCGGCCCAACTGAAGACCGTGCTACAGACCCTTGAGGGAATCCGGAAACAGTTCAATAGCGCGCAGTCCGGCGGGAAGAAGGTTTCGCTCGCCGACTTGATCGTTTTGGGCGGATGCACAGGTGTCGAGCAAGCCGCGAAGAATGCCGGTCATACTGTAACCGTTCCCTTTGCGCCGGGACGCACGGATGCGTCGCAGGAGCAAACCGACGTGAAGTCTTTTGCCGTACTCGAACCGGTTGCGGACGGGTTCCGGAATTACCTCAAAGCAAGATACGCCGTATCGGCGGAGGAACTGCTGGTTGACCGGGCGCAATTGCTGACGCTGACCGCTCCCGAAATGACGGTCCTCGTTGGCGGCATGCGCGTTCTGAACGCCAACTTCGGGCAGTCCAGGTACGGCGTCTTCACCAAGCGGCCTGAGGCGCTTACCAATGACTTTTTCGTGAATCTGCTCGACATGAGGACAACATGGAAGGCAACCTCGGAAGACGAAAACGTGTTTGAGGGGCGTGACCGCGCAACCGGAGAACTCAAGTGGACCGGCACCCGTGCCGACCTCATCTTCGGTTCGAACTCCCAACTCCGGGCCGTGGCGGAAGTCTATGGTTGCAAAGACTCCCAGGAAAAGTTCCTGCATGACTTTATAGCGGCGTGGAACAAGGTTATGAACCTTGACCGTTTTGATCTTGTCTGATTTCGGGAAAAACGTCTTTTAGGGTCTTTGAATGCCCAGGGAAGCCATAAGCAACATATAAGCGCGCGGCGTTTCAGTACAATCTGAAACGCCGCTTTTTGGGGGGCATTGAAAGGAATGTAGTTGATTTGTTGACTTATAAAGAAGAAATGCACTGAATGATGCCCAACGTATCATTCTTTCCCCCTTTGATTCGCCCTGATTTTCGGGGCACCCCTGTTCTCGCACTCCGCGAACAATAAATTCCAAATCAAAGCGCTATCTTCGTTGGTTCGTTGAAGGCTCCTCGATGCACTATCTGTACGCCTTCGTCGTCCTCTTCCTCGCCATCTTGATATCATCATTTGAAACCGGAATTAGTATCAGGGGCGCGCATGCAATTGACTTTCGAGAAAACCCAGTACGTGTGATTTGTACCTGTCCGGGTTAAAACGGAGCAGGTCGACATGCGCGGCTCCGGGGACTAGCCAAAGTTCCTTTGGTGGATTGGCCGCGGAATATAAGGCTCGTGTCTGCTTCATGGTCGTATGGAGGTCGTTGGTTCCCGAAGCGATCAGTACAGGGCATCGAAGGTTCTTCAGATCGTCGATGGGCCTTAAGTCTCCGGGAGAAATACCCAATCGTGGTCTCAGTTGGAGAAGAAAAAATGGGGTCAGGAACCGTGAAAAGGAGCCGACTCTCATGGCAAGACGGTTATTCAGCGCTTCGGCGATAGTGGGGTAGACGGCTTCGAGGACGACCGCATCCGGATTGAACCTTTTGCCTGCCAAAACGACCGAGGCACCGCCGAGGGAGACGCCCACTGCGCCGACCCGCAGGTTGGGAAAACGCGTCCTGAGAAAGCGAAGGCAGGCTTCGGCGTCCCATGATTCCAGATAGCCGAACGTGATGCGATCACCTGTAGATTCACCGTGCCCCTGAAAATCGGGGACAAGAACAACGAAACCCGCCTGCCAGAGCATCTTTGCCCGGTCGAGCATGTCGACCCGGCTCGCATGGATTCCATGCAGTACAACCACTGCGGCACGTGGGGCATCCGGTACGAGCAGCCAGCATGCCAGCCGGGCGCCGGATCCGCTTTGTATGCTCAGTGTCTGCGCATGCAGGTAGGACGGCGGTGGGGGCACTTTTTTGTGAGTTGCATCAACGAGGATACCACCCGCTGCAATGTAGAGGGCACATCCGATTATCGAAATAAAAACAGCCACAAAAATGATATGCTTCCGGTGGGCTTTCAGCATGTGGTCCAGTTGGGGTGTTTGTGGGACATCCTTACCTCGACGAAGGCTAGGCTCGCGCCATCTGTCAGTTGCTCTTGGCGGAGGGAAATAAAATTTCGAAACATAACGTCACTCAAGTTCGCACAGGGTTATCGGGCGGTAGATTCCGGGTGTGACTGATCCAACGTATGAGGAACATCCCGGAACATTTTTGACAGGGTGGCTTCAAATGTTTCTTTAAACTCCTTTCTTCCCGGAGCAAGATAGAAAGCGTTGGCCAATTCCACCTGTCCTTTCAGTTTTTGTTCCTCGTTTATGTATCCGATTCCCTGTCGGTAGTGAATCGGCGCCGCTTCCGCTTTTTCCGGTTCCAGGAATCGGATTGAAGCAAGGATGGGGGTGATGACAGACACTGCATCAGCCGTCGAGCCGGGCATGATGATGATCATGCCGCTGATACATCTTGGGCCGTGTGGTTCGTAGAGCGAATAGTTGGCGACGATTCTACGTTTTTCCTTGATCATCCTGTCGTCATAAATGATCAGGAAGCCCTTACCGGCGCCCGTTTGTACCTCATAGGCATCGTATTTCTTCCCCTGCGGACGGCTAATCGAGCGCAGGATCTGAATGAGCGGGTTCCAGCGATTCGTGAGGAAAAACTTTTCCAGTTCAAAACCGTCTGCTTTAAAAGATGGAAATGGTTCGATTGCATTTTCATAAAGGGAATGATTCGCGTATTCGGTCACTCCGCCGGTTCCTCTGAAGAAAAAACGCCAAGGATTTGGAGAAAGACCAATGCGATCATAGCTCATGATATACGAATTGGCAGATACGGGAAGTGATGCGTCCAGAAGGCGCACGGAAATCATTCCATCCGGTGGCGCGGAAGGGCTTTTTAAAGTTACCTGATGCATTTCGGGGGGATTGCCGAAGCTTCCTAACATCTTCCGAGTCGAAACGCTACAGAGAATCGGAATAAAAGAGAGCAGGACGACAAATGTCACCGCTGCCAATTCCACAAACCGGAACGGTCTGGTTGCGGCAAACATCTTCCTAGTTGCTTGCCGCATGAACAGGGCAAAAGTTGCGCCGACCACACAGAACAGCAGGAAAAGTGCGCTGTTGTTCAACCGGAAGTCTTCCCACCATAATCGCTCGGTGAGTATCTGCAGCGGCAACGTGGCGATTCCGGCAAAAAGGGCGTATCGCGCCCAGGCGCGGTAACGCAGAAGCCCATACCCCACAATGAAGTTTGCCGGGGTTTTGAAGAGGGAGATCCCGGTCCACAGTGCGGCCGTTTCGCACCAGGTAAGGCATGGCAGCGGGTTAGGAGAGGCAAGGTCTTTAAAGAAAAATAAGGCTGATAGGTAGAGAGTGTTGGATAGTCCATACAGAACGAGTAGACAAGCATAGAGTTTAATAATCAGTTTTTCCAATGAAGGCTCCGTTTGGATTTTCAGGCTATTGCACAACAGTGATGAGGTTCATCTCGTTGAACTGGGGTGGCAATTTGCGAACACCGATGAACTCCGGCATTACGCTTGATCCGCCCTTCAATCGTCACGGATCCAAATGTCTAAAGGGTGTCCCTCTCAGCTATTCCTGACGATTCCTTAGCATCAGCTCTCGTGATGCCACGGACCACCACCATAACCAAGCCACCTAGCAAGCCGAAGAAAAGATCTGACAGAGTGTCGGAAACACCGAGATTCATCTTGGTGCCCAATGCAACGTCAGAGAAAAACTCCAAAAACTCCCACACAACCGCGGTAATTGCAGTCAGCCCAAGCGATAAAAGCAACCGGGCTATCTTGGGGATTTGACCGATTCGGGCCTGCGCATGGGTGGAAGCCGTCAAGTAGAAATAGGTAATTGCCAACCCGCCACAAAAATGGGTAGGCATGTCGAGCCAGGGGTAGATGATGTAGGCGTTGAAGCCCTTTGCCGCTACTGCATAAAAAATGAACACTGTCAACGGCGCCCACGCAGCCTGCTGGAATGTATTTTTTACCCATTCTTTCATTTTGTGATGAACCTGATATTGGCCTCCCGCGCGATCTGTAGTGCGCTTAAAATTTATCAGCCTAACGAGTTTCACTATAGAGGTATCTTGCAACGTACTGTACGGGCCATTTTCTTCTTTCTTTCACACTGCTTTGCCTCCCCGAATCCTTGGGGCATTGCCTAGTTCCAGACATCTCAAAACAAAACGCCGCTCCAAGTCGTTGATATGACCTGGAGCGGCGTTCCGATGGTGTGGGCTGATTTTTTCACGATGCTTCTCCCCTCTGGCGTTGAAGCTGACTTAAAGTACACTCAGCGGGAGAATGAGTCAAATATTCTAATGATATTGGTATGGTTACGGTTCTTGCTCCGGCGTCACCTTGCCGCTTCCCGGTTGAGCCGCAACACTCTGATGAACTCAGGAAACCGCATCAAGCGCTTCGCCGATTATCTTCAACGCCTGATCCAGCTCTGCATCGCTGATGGTCAAGGGGGGTATGAAGCGGATGATGTTGCGGTCCGGTCCGCAGTTGATGATTATGAGCCCCCGTTGCAGGCACTCCAGCAAAACCTGGTCGCAGGCCGCGCTGGCTGGACTGCCGTCTGCCTGGGCAAGTTCCACTCCTATCATGAGCCCTCTGCCGCGTACGTCGCTTATGAGCGGATGCCGTTTCCGCATTGCCTGGAACCGTTCCAGCGTTATCGCGCTCAACTGGCGGCAGCGCGGCAGAAGCTGTTCGTCGCGGATTGTTTCGATGGTGGCTATGGCAGCCGCGCAGGATACCGGGTTGCCGCCAAAGGTCGTGCCATGGGCCCAGGTCGGCCATTTTTTCATTAGGTCGCTGCGGGAAACCACCGCCGAGAGGGGAAAGCCCGAGGCGATTCCCTTGGCAACGGTCAGGATGTCCGGTGTGACGCCGTAAGTCTGGGCGGCAAACCAATCGCCGCTGCGTCCCATGCCCGATTGCACCTCGTCGAAGATCAGCAGGATGCCGTGTTTGTCGCACAGTTGGCGCAATCCTTTTAAAAACGGTTCCGGGGCCGGGGAATAGCCTCCTTCTCCCAGGATCGGCTCGATGATGATTGCTGCAACCTCTTCGGGGGAGATGTAATGCCGCAGCATATCCTCAAGATACGCAAGACAGGAGAGGGTGCAGCCGGTGTTCCGGCAACCGAAAAGGCAGTGGTGGCAGAAGGGGTAGGGAGCATGGTAGACCGATGGCAGCAAGGGATGATAATGTTCACGGTAGCGGAAGGTGCTGGAGGTTAGCGATACCGCGCCCAGGGTGCGCCCATGGAAGGCGCCGCTGAAAGCGATGATCCCCTGGCGGTTGGTGACATGGCGGGCAAGCTTGAGCGCGCCTTCCACTGCCTCTGCGCCCGAGTTGCTGAAGAAGACCATGTCAAGGCCGGGAGGAGTGATCGAGGTGAGTAGCTCTGCCGCTTCAACGGTTACCTCGTTAAGAAAGACCCCACCCGTATGTACGAACTTGGCCATTTGCCGTGCAACCCGTTCCATGACCTTGGGATGGTTGTGGCCGATATTCAGAACTGCCAATCCTGATGCGCAATCCAGATAGCTCTTGCCATCCAGGTCGGTTATCCGGCATCCCTCGCCTTGTCCGATGGCTATGGAGTGGTAGGTGTGATAAGCGGGGGTGAAAACATTGGCGCTTCTGGCAACAATGTGGCTGTTCATTATTTCTCCCGGTTGTTGTTGTCATGTGTATTCAGGTTCAACTGAAAGCATCTATGCCGGTCAGGTCCCTGCCCATGGTCAGTGTATGGATTTCGTAGGCTCCTCCGTAGGTGTCCACCGATTCCAGGTTGCACATATGACGCATGCTCTGAAAGCCGTCGGTGATGCCATTGGCTCCCAGTATACCTCGGGTGGTCCGGGCCACTTCCAGGGCCATGCGCACGTTGTTGCGCTTGGCCAGGGAAACCTGTTCTGGCCGCATTTTGCCGTCTTCCCTGAGTTTTGCCAGCCGGAATGCCAGCAATTGTCCCTTGGTGATCTCGGTCAACATATCGGCCAGCTTGGCCTGGGTCAACTGGTAGCCGGCCAGCGGTTTGCCGAAAACCATTCGCTTTTTGCTGTAGGCCAGCGCTTCGTCGAAACAGGCCATGGCGGCGCCTATCGCTCCCCAGGCAATACCGTAGCGGGTTTGGGTGAGGCTGCTCAGGGCGCTTCTCAACCCCAGTGCATCGGGTAGAAGATTCTCTTCCGGAACATATACGTCCTTCATTACCAGCGTGGAGATCTTTGCGGCCTGCAGGGATAGCTTGCCGGTAATCTCGTTGGCGCTGAATCCCGGAGTGCCGCGCTCCACCAGAAAACAGCGGATGACTTCATCCAGCTTGGCCCATACCAGTGCCAGATCAGAGATGGAGCCGTTGGTGATCCACGCCTTTGTCCCATTCAACAGGTAGCCGTTTCCCTGCCTGACAGCACGGGAAGTCATACCGGCCGGGTCAGAGCCGCATTCCGGTTCGGCCAGCCCGAAACAGCCGATGATCCGGCCTTCCGCCAAAGGCGGCAGCCAACGCTGCTTCTGCTCTTCGCTGCCATAACGGTGGATTGTGTACATAACCAGTCCACCCTGGATCGTGACGCAAGTCCTGATGCCCGAGTCACCCCGTTCAAGTTCCCGCATCAAAACACCAAAGGCGTAGCTATCCAGCCCCGGCAGGCCATAACCGGTCAGATTCACCCCGAATATTTTCAGCTCACCCATGCGAGAAATTAAGTGTTGCGGAAACGTACCGGCGCGGTAGTGCTCCCGGATAATGGGCAACACTTCCCGCTCCACAAAGTTACGGACCGTATCCCTGATTTGGCAGGCCCGTGGGGGAAGTCCGCTTTCCATGCCGTAGTAATCGATTCCTGTGAACATGGCTGCACCTTATTTGTCGATCTGAGCCCGTTGCAGTTTGCCGCTGAAATCCCGGTAAATAACCTTTACTTTGCTGTAAAAATCAATGGCGCCTCCTCTGCCGCCTGCCTCGGGATGGCCGGAACCCGAATGCCGCCACCCGCCGAAGGGGAGTTGGACCTCGGCTCCGATGGTAGACGCGTTGACGTAGACGATTCCGGTGGATAGTTCCCGCTCCATCCTGGCGGTTATGTTCACATCCCGGCTGTAAATGGACGAGGAAAGACCGAAAGGAAGGCTGTTGACGATGTCGATTGCCTCATCGGGCGACGCAAAGGATATGACGCTTACTACCGGGCCGAAAATCTCTTCCCGCGCAATGCGCATGGTTGGGGTGACATTGCTGAAAACCGTGGGTGCGATGAAGAAGCCGTGGGCCAGTTCGCCATCGTCAACCCTGCGTCCGCCGCTTAACAGTGTGGCCCCCTCTTCTGTGCCGATACGGATGTAATCGAGAACTTTTTTCCCTTGTGACTCATTGATCAGCGGTCCCACGTGGGTTGCGCGATCCAACCCCGATCCGAGTTTCATCCTGGCAGCCCGTTCAGCTAATTGTTTCACGAAATTCCCGTACACATCCTGGTGGACGATAATGCGGCTGGCTGCGGTGCAGCGCTGACCGCTTGTGCCGAAGCCTCCCCACAGGGCTCCCTCCAGAGCCAGCTCCAGATCTGCGTCATTCATGACGACAATAGCATTTTTACCCCCCATTTCCAGCGCCAGGGGGCGGTGTAGCGCGGCCAGAAGCCGTTCAGTCTGTTCTCCCGCAGCACAGGAGCCGGTGAAGGATGCAGCATCCACATCAGGATGGGTCACCAGATATTCTCCGACTTCTTCGCCCGGACCAAAGACCAGGTTGACCACGCCGGGGGGAATTCCGGCTTCCGCCAGAATCTCCACCAGGGCTGCCGCGCAGGCCGGTGTATCCGACGATGGTTTGAGGATGACACTATTGCCGCAGATCAGGGCGGCGAACAGTTTCCAGGCCGGGATGGCGATCGGGAAATTCCAGGGAGTGACCAGGGCCACCACGCCCAGCGGTTGCCGCACACTTTTGCAATCCTTGTCCGGCAGCTCCGAAGGTACAGTTTCGCCCTGGAGCCTCCGCCCTTCACCTGCCATGTAATAGGCGATGTCGATGGCTTCCTGCACGTCGCCCAGTCCTTCGGATATCACCTTGCCCATTTCTCTGGTGACCAGTTCGCCAAGGCGTTGTTTGTTCCTGCCAAGCAGTTCGGCGGCGCGATACAGGATTTCTCCCCGCCGTGGCGCGGGCAACAGCCTCCATTCCGTGTGGGCCTGGCGGGCAGCCGCTACAGCCCGGTCCACATCGGCTCGTCCTGAAAGAGCCACCTCGGCGATTACCTCGCGATTGTCGGCCGGGTTGCGGCTGATAAAGCGTTTACCCTCAACAGGATCGGACCATGATCCCGCAATGAAATTTCTGATAATGTCAGCCATGCTGCACCTCCTTATCATGCTTTAAGAAAAGTATAACAGATTTCCGGCGGAACGCCGGGGACTGTACAGATCAAGCTGAATACCCATACCGGCTTGCGGCTGGAATGACCTGTGCTATTGTTACTAAAAGCTCATATTCCTCAGATGACAGGAGGCCCTATGTACGGTGCGGACAGGATTTACAAGAAAGTTGAGATAATCGGTGTTTCCAAAACGAGTATCGAGGCTGCGATTGAAACGGCAGTTCTCAAAGCACGCAATTCTCTGGATAAACTTTCCTGGTTCGAAGTTCAGGATATCCGGGGCCATATCGGCGATGATGGCAAGGTTTCCGAGTACCAGGTGGTGCTTAAGGTCGCATTTCAATTAAAGGAATAAACTAAGGGGGGGCGGAGTTTTCTAAAACTGGTACATCAGTAAATTCCAAACCCCTAAGGAGGAGCAACATGGATAAAAAAGATGCTTATCGTGAAAAGCTGGATACCCAGCTTAAGGAGTGGAAGGCAAAGATCGACCAGTTGGAAACGAAGCTTTCCTCACTTTCTTCGGATGCAAAGAACGAACTGATCAAGGAAATCGAGGATCTGCGTAAGCGGAAAACGGTTGTGCGTGAGAAGTGGAACGAATTGCAGAAGACAGGTGGCGAAGCCTGGGACAAATTAAAAGACGGGGCGGAAAAAGCGTCCGTCGAGTTGAAGGAAAAACTGGAGAAGGTTATTTCGCGCTTTAAATGAGGTGAATCCGAAAAAACGGATTCAGGTTAGAGTCAAGGCAGGGTAACGGCACAGGCTTCCATCAGTGAGAACGGAAGCCTGTGCGTTCATGTGATCAAAACAGGTGATTGACGATTTCTCCGTGGTGTTTGATGCAGGCAAGGGCGGGAATGTCTGTTTTGTAGGCTACGAACGGCACTCCGGCGCCAGCGGCGGCCTGTCTGTCCACTTCGGCGTCTCCCACGAAAAGTGCTTCATCGGCTGCGATGCCGAAATGATCGAGCACCTTGAGCAGCGGTTCCGGGTGCGGCTTGGGTTTTGTTACCTTCGAGGCGGTCATGACACATGAGAAATAACCGTTGAGGCCAAAATCCTCAAGGAGCATTTCCATGGATGAGGCGCGGTTGGTGCAGATTGCCAGGGAGACATGCCCTTTGAGCTGGTCAAGGGTTTCGATCAGGCCGTCTTCCATGTGCATGTAAGGAACCAGTTCGCGATAACGGATGGTCTTGGCAAAGGCCAGAGCATCATCGCGGCGTTCATCGTTCTCAAAAAAATAATTCATTACATCATTGAACGAATAGGTGTGCAGCACTGTCCGGGCCTGAGTGTCTGCACGGTCAAGCGGGGGGCGTCCCAGATAGGACATCACACGATTATAAAAGACATAGTTTGACTCCAGGGAGTCGAACATGACACCATCACAATCATATATGACAACTTTGTAGCGGCTTTTCAACTGGTTCACGAGTAGTTACTCCGGTTTTTCGAGACGGTTCAGATACTGTTCCCATTCAATGGGTAACAGATATTTCTTGTTACTGTTGCATTCTTTGCAGGCCGGCACCACATTGTTTCGCGACGCTTTGCCACCGCGGGACAGCGGAATGACATGATCCATGGTCAACTCGTTTGCCGGAAAGGTGCCGCCGCACCAGTGGCAGTGTCCCTGTGCCAGCCGGTTTTGCCACCAGCGGCTCCGGCGCAGTTCGCGGGACTTCTCCCGTTCGCGTTTGATTTCCTGTTCGCTGACCTCGATGATAAAGTAATCCATCAAAAATCCACCTAATTTCGTAATGTTACTACTGTGGCCCCGTCTCGCCCCTCGTGCGCATTTCCGGGCCGGAACGTTTCCACTAGTTGGTGATGCGCCAGGTGTTCACGCACTGCTTGGCGCAGCTTTCCCGAACCGAGGCCATGGATAATGCGAATCTCCGAAAAACCGCTCAACGAGGCCTGGCTGAGAAACGGTTCCAGTAATCCAAGTGCTTCATCAACCCGCAGGCCGATCAGTTTTATTTCGCGTTCCTCGTTTTCGGCGGCATCCACGTTCCAATTGCCCCTGGATGGCCGCGAGGGCTTTTCGCCGGTTTTTTTCAGGGGAGCAAACAGATCAGCAAGCATCACTTCCAATTCCATACTGCCGACCCTGACCCGGGCCTTGGCCTGTTTGGGAAGAACCTGAAGCACGGAAGCGTTGTGCCCCAAAGAACGGATGTGCACCGAATCTCCCGCAGCCACCTTTTGCAAGGAAAGCTGTCCGGCATCCGCGTCATCCTGAGGTTGAAGCTGCTCGGTAATTTCTGTTTCGATGTGCCGAAGATTCTCGATACTTTCGGCTTTGTGCTCACGCTTGTATTCTTCCAGCAGTTGGTTCATGCGGCGACGGGCTGTGGATATCACCTCTTTGGCTTCGCTCCAGGCCTTTTCGCGCGCTTCCCGCCGGGCTTGCTCAATACCTGTGATGCGGGAATCCAGTTCCTTTTGGGTCGCCTTGATCCGGTCCTGCTGGCGCTCCAGCTCGTACCGGGCATCATCCAGTTCCCGCCGTTTGCGATGCAGTTCTGCCAGCAGAGTGGTGAACTCTTCACTGGCCGTGCCCAGCATCTCCCTGGCAAAGCTGATCACCCGTTCCGGCATGCCGTAACGCCGGGCAATCTCGATGGCGTGGGAGTGGCCCGGCTCGCCGCTGATCAAACGGTAGAGCGGGGTATATGTTTCGGCGTCATACTCCATGCCGGCATTGATCATGCCGGGCGTGGCATGGACATAGCCGATGATCTCCGACAGGTGGGTCGTGGCGATAACGGCTGCGCCCCGCTCCCGAAGATCCCGCAGTACGCCGCATGCAAGCGCTGCTCCTTGCTGGGGTTCTGTTCCGGCTCCTAATTCATCCAGCAGAACCAGTGTGTCCGGACCTGCCTGGTCAAGAATGGTTGCGATACGAGCGACGTGAGAGGAGAATGTGGAAAGACTCTGTTCAATGGATTGCTCGTCACCGATATCCACCAGCAAGGTGTTCAGCAACGGGAATGTGGATTGGGCGCCGTCGGCTGGTACCGGTATGCCGCACAGAGCCATCAACGCCAGCATCCCGGCCGTCTTTAACGCGATGGTTTTGCCTCCGGCGTTGGGTCCGGTGATAACCATAATCTGGCTGTCGTCACCTAGGTGCAGATCGAGCGGTTCCACCCGTGGAAGTGCTCCCTGGCGCTGAAGCATCAGCAACATCGGGTGGCGGGCTTGGGCCAGTCGCAGTATGCCATTCCGGTTCAGTGCCGGTGCCTCCAGCGCGTAACAGTCCGCAAAACCGGCAATACTGGCAAGTTCGTCCAAGGTCACCAGGGTTTCAAAGCAGGCGCCGATTTCGGTCGCATCCTCGCGAATCCAGGCGGAAAGCTGGCGCAGGATGCGAATTTCCTCTGCTTTTTCTTCTGCGCTCAGGTTCTCCAGTTCGTTGACGAATGGGATAATCTCCAGCGGCTCCATAAATGCGGTTTCGCCTGAGGATGACACATCGTGTACCACTCCCTTGACCATCCCCTTGGAGTCCATGCGCACCGGGATTACCCAGCGTCCGGAGCGCTGGGTAATAAAATCATCTTGAAGAAAGATCTCGATTTGGTTGTCGCGTACGATTTCTTCGATCTTCTTGCGGATACGGGATGCAAGCGCACGTTTGGCGCGGCGTATTTCGCGCAGCGCTGACGAGGCATTGTCCGTGATTCCGCCATCGCCATCAATGGAAGCGGACAAGGGTTCGAGGATGTCAGCAAATGACTTCAGAGGGTGCTCCAGCGATTTCAGCAGAGGAACATCGTTGCGTGGCGCAAACTGGCGCGAAATGTTGTTGAAGTTTTCCAGAACAGGAATAAACAACAGCAGATCCTGGGGCGCCAGAAAAGCTCCTACGGGCCGGAGTTGCTCCAGTAGAGGTCTGATATCTTCAAATGTTTGCAAACGCAGCCCAATGTCGTGGGTGGCGAGCATGCGGATCTCTCCGACTCGCCCGGAGATGGAACGAATCTGCTCGCCATCGGTCTGCGGAATGGTTTCAAGAAGGCGACGGCGTGTGACGTCACTATGAACATAATTTCCGATTTCTATCAGGATTTTGTCGAATTCGAGGCGCTTCAGGGTTTCACGGCTAATCATTCTTCTTTCTTTTCCTTTCGCCTTCGCCGGCGATCTTTCTGTTTACGTAAGCGCGCGATGCGCCGCATTTCCGGTGTCAACACACCGCTCTGGGCTTCAAGGCGCTCCAGCAGTTCACGGCGGGCCAGAAAACGGTTTATCGACTGGCTGCGCTCCTGCGAAGCACTGACGCAGATGCCGCTGGGAATGTGCCGCAACTGCACGGCAGTTGAAGTTTTGTTGACATGCTGACCGCCGTTGCCCGAAGAACGGATGAAGTGTTCTTCCAGATCCTCTTCCCGCACGTTCAACTGGAGCATTTTCTGTCGCAGCCAGCGATTCTTCTCTTCGCTTACGGCAAAGACAGTCATAATTACAGCATCCCTGCGCGCCAACTGTAAGCTTTTATCTGTGCAGCCAATACATCTTCCTGGGACAACCCCAGCTCCGCAAGCTGAGAAGCCGTTTTCTCGAACTCCATTTGTTCGAAAAGCTCTGCTAGTTGAAGCAGTTTTCCAAATATGCCGCTTCGTCCGGTCAACGCTTCCCCAACTTCATCGGAAAGGTGCAGGCTCGAAATAACTTCGTCGATCGATATGTTATAAATAGTTTCCAGAAGAGAGAGGGTCCCGGCCATAAAAGCCTGATCCGGGGCATCGTGATTTCCTGCAAATTGCGGAAGCCTAACAGCCATCTCCTCCATAAAAGCGGCGCGTACTGCTGCCATTTCAACAAGGGGATTTTCCAATCCGGTGGATTCATTGGTCGCGAAAAGGCAAAGTTGCGCCCAACGTTTGATTTGCTGCCTTCCCAAGGTTGATATGGCGTGCCGTACATTCTGTACCTTGACACGCACACCGATTGATACCGAGTTAACCAGCAACAGCAGTTTGTAGGTCAGTCCCGGGCTTTCGCGGAAGGCTTGTTCGATAGTATCGGTCTCGGCATCTTCGATCAGCAGGCGCATCAACTTCAACAGATGCGCATTGGCGTCATCAAAGCGTTTTTTTTCCATCAGGGATGGTTTGGCAAAGTAATATCCCTGAAACAAGTCGAAGCCCATATCTCGGCAACGTAGGTACTGTTCACGGGTCTCGACTTTCTCAGCCAGGAGTTGGAGCGGGTAGGGGCTGAACCGGTCAATCATATCAGCTAAACTCTCTACCGGCGATTGCAGCAGATCTACTTTGATGATTTCCACGATGTTGTACAGCTCATTGTAAATGGGGTCGAACTCGTGATCATCCAGGGCCAGAGTAAAGCCTTGGTCCTTCAAAAGCCGGCAGCGGTCTACCAGTTCAGGTGTAACTTTCAGTGTTTCAAGCAACTCCAGTACCACATGGTCTCTTGGTAAAATACTGATGAAATCGCTCATCAGCATATCCAGTTCCATATTGATAAATCCCTTATAGCCCCCCAGAACCTGCTCAAGACCGAATCCTGACAATGCGTTGACGATAACATTGGCTGTTGCTTGAGAGGCATTCCAGACGGACGCGCTATCAGGCGAAGCGGCTGAACGAAAGAGAAGCTCGTAGGCAACTACTTGTTCGTTTCTATCGAGAATCGGTTGTCGGCCGATCAGATAATGCCCATTCTCCATCAAACCCTCTCTTCATATACAATCAGGTGCTTCCAGGTAGGTCTCGAAACTGCAAATCCAAATAATACTACCAGTTATTGCCTGTTTTTAAAATCACAATTCAGCAAAGGTCGGAATCCTTCGCTGTTGCCGAATGATCCCTGAAATGCTATACAAGACTGCTGCTAAAGTCGGGCAGATGCCCAGAGGATGGTCTGTACGTGAATACATCGATTCTACGGCGTGGCTGGGTCACTTTTTCTTCCTACGTGGTTGGTTTTTACGCTTCGGCTCTCAATCGTTTCGTTACAAAGGGTGCCGACAATATTCCTGCATCAGGTGGTGTGCTTTTGGCTGCAAACCACATTTCGGCCTATGAAACTATCTTTCTTCCCTGGGCCATTGTCCGTCACCATCCCATGCAAATGGTTTGGGCTCCTGCCAAACAGGAACTGTTCGAAAAACTGCTTCCACGATTGCTCTATTCGTCATGGGGCGCTTTTCCGGTAAAACGGGGGCGTGATGTCAAAGCCAACCGGGTTATTGAAAACCTTTTGAAGGATCAGAAGGTCATGCTCTTTCCCGAAGGGACGCGTCACAAGGATGGACGGCTGGGTAAAGGGAACCGCGGTGTGGGCAAAATTATCCATGAAATCCGGCCGGTGGTCATTCCCACAGCGCTGATCGGGTTTAACAAGTGGAAGTTTCCCGGATTCGGCCAATCCGCGACCGCTGTTTTCGGTAAACCGCTTGATTTCAGCGATTTATACAAACTTGAGGACTGTAAGGAAACCCATCAGATGATTGTTGAGCGAGTCATGAACGCAATTGCGGAACTGCTGAAAAATGAAGGTGCCTATGTCGGCGAAGCGTGAAGCGATAGGAACAGCCGCCTCGTCAGCCGGCACGACTTCCATGGTCGAGATTTTCTGCGATGGGGCTTGCAGCGGCAATCCTGGTCCGGGGGGCTACGGCGCCATACTGCGCTATAGCGGACACGAGAAAGAGATTCGTGGTGGAGAAGGTCACACCACCAACAACCGCATGGAACTGACTGCCGTGATAGAAGCATTGCGCCTTCTGACCCGTCCCTGCAACGTAACCGTTGTCACCGACTCGCAGTATCTTGTAAAAGGCATGACCGAGTGGATTCGTGGCTGGCAGCGCAAAGGATGGCAGAACAGTAAAAAGGAGCCAGTGCTCAACCGCGACCTGTGGGAGGAACTGCTGAAGCTCAGTGGCCAGCATACCGTCACCTGGAAATGGATTCGCGGCCATAATGGCCATGCCGAAAATGAGCGTTGTGACGAGTTGGCGCGACAGGGGATTACCGAGATCAAAAACAAGGGCTGAAGAGCGTGATTTAGGGGAAGGTGCGAAAGAGGCGATCTTTTCCTGCTTGTACAGGTTGATTGTCCGGCACAGAATAAAAAAAGACGCAGTCAAATGCCGCGCCATCTTAATAATCTTTATGCCGGTTTGAAAGTGGCGGAGAGAGAGGGATTCGAACCCTCGATACCGGTTTCCCAGTATACTCGCTTAGCAGGCGAGCGCCTTCGACCTACTCGGCCATCTCTCCACGTTTGCTTTCCCACAAAAATGGAGCACTGTTAGTACCATGTGGTCTGCTAAAAATCAAGCCAAAATAATCTGTCGCACAGATCCCGTCTCAGACAAAACGAAATAAACTGTCACGGTCGGTAAGAGCTACTTGCTCCTCTTCAAGTCTATCAAGATCAGTTTGGCAACAGCTTTCAGTGTTTCAAAGACTCCCTCGCCGGTAGTGGCGCACGCTTCGAAATCGGGAACATTTGTGGTGTTCAGGTCGCGACGCAATTCTTCAATAGGGATGGTGTTGGGTAAATCGCGTTTATTGTACTGAATTACGTATGGCAATTTATCCAGATCATATCCCTGTTCTGTAAGGTTGAAACGAAGATTGTCGAGGGACTCAATGTTGGCGTCCGTTCGTTCTTCCTGGGAATCGGCCACAAACACCACGCCGTCAACCCCTTTCAAGATCAACTTGCGCGAAGCATCGTAAAAAACCTGTCCGGGAACCGTGTAGAGGTGAAAACGGGTTTTGAACCCCCGGATTTCACCCAAGGCCAGTGGAAGAAAATCGAAAAACAGGGTTCGTTCCGTCTCAGTGGCCAAGCTGATCATCTTACCTCTGGCATCAGGGGCTGTCTTCTGATACACGAACTGGAGGTTGGTGGTCTTGCCGCACAGGCCTGGTCCATAGTAGACTATCTTGCAATTGATTTCGCGAGAGGCATAGTTGATGAAGGACATCGATGGGTTACCTCATAGTCATTAGCTGAACAAGTTGTCGATATCATCGTCGGTAATTTCGGCAAAGGGAAAATCCGATGCACCGCGTTTTTCCTTATCTTCAGCTTTTTTGAGCAGTTTTTCGAAAATGGCTGAAAGTTCGTCGGAAGATTTTTTGACCCTCAGGCGGACAAGCCCCAAAGAAGAGCGGCTGTCAAACAATACCACCAGAATGACCCTGCCTCCTACGATGGAAATATGCAGGTTGTCTTTTTCACCCTCATGAAACAGGATCGAGAATTCTTTTTCACCGATCAGCTTGGCAAGACCACCCGTCGCGGCAATGTTTCCAGCGGTTAGCGACGCTAGCGAGGTGGTATCGAAACGCTCGGTCTCTCCGACTCCTGAAATGAGCTGCCCGTCCTTGTCAACAAGGAAGATAACCTTGGCATTGGACTCCTTCAGAAGTTTCTCGATTACCTGATTGATTTCCTGAAATTCTTCCTCATACATAATCATGTTTGAAGCGGACATGCCACTCTCCTTGTCCGGACAGCAGGTAATTGCAAGTATTAATTAATCAATTGAATAGCTTCTATATCAGAAATACTACGCTGATTCAAGCATATTACGGCATGGTGCCGCACTCTGTTTTTCTTTCTTTTTTGTGTTCCGAAAAGCATTACATATGGTCTCAGGGAATATCCTTGAGTTTACAATGCCTTTCAGATAGGATTTTATAAAATGACAGCCTTTTGATGCGCCTTTCCAGAGAAAAGGAACCATATGAAATCAGAGTTCGTCCCTAAATGGATCGCTTGGGAAACTACACAAAAATGCAATTTGAATTGCGTGCACTGTCGCTGCTCTTCGGGCATGGACTCTTCGGAAGGTGACTTTACCACGGAAGAGGGCAAGAAGCTTCTTAAGGAGATTGCCGATTTTTCCAAGCCGGTTGTCGTCCTCTCCGGTGGCGAGCCACTTTTGCGCCGGGACATTTTTGAGCTGGCCGAATACGGTACATCGCTGGGATTGCGCATGTGCATGGCAAGCAACGGTGCCTTGGTTACCGATGAAATTTGCCGGGAAATGAAACGGGTCGATATCAAGATGGTTTCTCTCTCCCTGGACGGCAGCAGTGCCGCGGTTCATGACGATTTTCGCCAGTGTCCCGGTTCTTTCGACGGCGTCATTCGTGCCGCGCAACTATTTCGCAACAACGGCCAGAAATTCTTGATCAACTCGTCCTTTACCAAGCGCAACCAGAGCGACATCGCACATACCTTCAGGTTGGCCAAGGAGTTGGGAGCCACTGCCTGGTACATGTTCATGATCGTTCCTACTGGTCGCGGCGAGGAGATCATGAGTGAGCTGATTACCAAGGAAGATTACGAAGAAATACTAGATTGGCATTATCAGCAGGAAAAGCAAGAGGATGAGATCCTTATGCGTCCAACCTGCGCTCCTCATTACTATCGTATTGTTCCGCAAAAAGCTAAAGCGGAAAATGTTGCATTTGAACGCCGTTCCCTGACATTCTCCACTGGTGGCGGCAAAGGATGTATCGCTGCACAGTCAATATGCCTGATTGATTGCTTCGGCAATGTCAAGCCTTGTTCGTACTTCCACCGCATTGCCGGCAATGTCAAACAGACCCCGTTCCGCGAGATATGGGAGCATTCGGAAATTTTCCAAAACCTGAGAAATTTCAAGGCTTACAAGGGGAAATGCGGTGAGTGCGAATACCTCTCGGTTTGCGGCGGTTGCCGTGCGCGGGCAGACGCAATTCACGGCGACTACATGGAAGAAGAACCCTTCTGTAATTACATTCCGGTCAGAATTCAACGGAAGAAGGACAAATAGTCCGGCGCTTTTTTCAGGCATCCCTTCATTTTACTGTTGACAGAAACGCGGATGTCAGCGTATAAAGAAAATCCTTTTGCCCAGGTAGCTCAGTCGGTAGAGCAGAGGATTGAAAATCCTCGTGTCGGCGGTTCGATTCCGTCCCTGGGCACCATGAAAAAAGTAAGGCCTTACGACACCGACCGTAAGGCCTTTTTCTTTTTGAAGGCTCTCGGTTCCCAGCCTTGTCTACGCATCAAGCCCCTCGAACGGGTCGAAGCCATTGGCAACCAGGATTTCCTGGCACTTTTGGTACGTATCGGCCACGATCGCGCCGCAGCGTTGCAGGGGATCAGTGCCGTCGGAGAGAATGGCGCCGCAGGTGATGCCGCTGAATTGCGGTGTATACGTTTCCTCGAACCACTCCCAGATTTCCTCAAGCATGCCGGGGAATTGCTCGTTTTCTTCCTCGCCATCACTTCCCTTGCCTGCGTAGAAGGCCAGCAGGCAGGCGGCTCCAGTGAGTGCGCCGCAGGTGCCCAATTGTCCGGCTGTTCCGCGTGACAGCCCGGATAATGCCCGCACCAGACCGGGGTTTTCCCTGCCTTGGGCGCGTAGCGCAAGTATCAGCAGAATCTGGCTGCACAAATAGCCTTTCTGGGTAAGCTCGAGTAACGCAAATGTGGTATCGTCCAGCATAACTCCCTCTCTTTCGTATAAAATTCACTCAGTTATATTTGCAAAGCCTTTCCAAGCAGATCGATCACACCTCCGGTCGCGACTCCTTCCATTCCGTAGTGCTTGAGAACCAGCGGGACATGCGCTTTGCAACTGGCGCATGGAACCGCCACATAATCAAGGGGGAGGATTCGCCGGATCTGTTCCGCCTTCATCTTTCCCAGCTTCATTCGGATTTCCATCATTTCTTCCATCAGCATGCCCGAACCTCCACCGCAGCAGTAGTTCATTTCACGATTTGGGGTCATCTCCACGAATTCCTCCACACATGCGCGCAAAAGTTCGCGCGGCGCATCCACCAGGCCCGTGCTTCTGGCGTAATTACACGAGTCGTGCAAGGTCGCCCGCAAAGGAAGCTTGTTGAGCGGCAGTTCGGGAAGCCGTGCTGCCAGGAAATCGAGCACGTGCACTAAACGAAACGGCGCCGGACCATTGGCTCCTTCGCTGTACATTTTTGCCACGCGCCAGCCGTGCCCGCATTCACCCTCCATTACCGTGTGCGCTCCGACTGCCTCTGCGGCACTCCACATACGGAAATTATGTTCCTTCAGGATGTCGCGATTGAAGAAAAAACCGTAATTGGCGGCCTCCAGCAGTGATGATGAAAGCGTCCAGTTTACACCGAGAAAGTGAAACAGCTTGGCGGCTCCCATCAATGTGTCCACGTTCGTGAACAGTTCGGACGATGACGGGAGATAGAGAACATCCGAATTCGGTTTATCCACCGGGATCTTGATATTGATTCCCGTCTCTTCACGCAGTTCCTCTTCCAGAAACGAGCAGCTATCGAGAAGTGCGGGTTTGAGAATACCGGTATTGTTACCAGCGGTGAGTTCGTTGCGGGCGATGTTCACCATAAAGCTGGAGGCGATTCCCAGTTTTGCCAGGATACTCCGCCCCGTGAGCACGATTTCTCCCGTATCGATTCCGAAAGGGCAGAAGACCGCACAGCGGCGGCAGGCCGTGCATTGGAAGAAGTAGTCAACCCACTTTTCAAGCTTTTCCACGTCCATGTCCGCAGCGCCGGTCAAACTGCCGAACATCTTTCCGGGCCAAGTGAAGTGCCTCTTGTATACGCTGTGAATCAGTCCGGCCCTGACAGCGGGAATATTGAAATAATCATCCGTTCCCAGATAGCTGTGACAGGCCTTGGCGCATGCTCCGCAACCGGTGCAGGTCTCAAGCATGACCGACAGTTGCCGCGCGAATTTGCGGTATTCGTCCAGAAGCTCGATTGCCCGGCTGGTTCGTTCAGCTTCGGGAACCGGTTCTATACCGATGGCTTGCAGCTCTTCATGTTTTGCGAGATAGAGGGGTATTTTCACCTGCTTGCAGCCTCTCTGGCATCAGTCTCCCTTATGTGAGACTTAGGTTTTCTGCTTGGCGAAACGGGATCTGAGCCGTTTTTTTGCCGGTGACGGGAAGACCGGGGATGCCTCAACAAGCATTGCCCGGTTGACGAAAAATCCCGCGGAGTGGATCAGTTGCGAAAACGGAAAATAAAAGAGCAGAAAACTCACCAGTAAAAAGTGAATTTTGAAGAGGGTGAACGGGGGAAGCGGCGTGGGCCGGAAGGTGAACAGGCTTTCCATATAGGTTCTTACCAGTGGAAGTTCCACATGATATCCGGGCAGGTACAAGCAGAGCCCACTCACGGCGACAGCGAGCAGGAGGAGCAGATCAAACCAGGCAAGCGGTTCGGAAAGTTTGCGCAATTCTCCATTGAAGAGTCTGCGGCACAAGAGCGCACCAAGGGAAATTATCATGACTGCGCCCATCATGCCGCCCAGGGCAGTGGAAAGCCGGATGCTTGTCTCGGGTTCGGCCCCGATTAGGGTAAACTGGCGGCGCAGGAAATGGATTCCCAGCACATGGCCGGCAAGGATCATTGCCAGAGAAAAATGGAACAGCCAGACCCAGAGCCACAGCAGCCTGTTTTCACGGTACAGGGTCCGGGAGAACAGGAATTCTCTGGCTACTGCCGCTGTTTTTCCCATTATTCCCTTCTGTTCGGGAAAAAGGGTCAATTGGAACGGGACCGGCACTCTGAGCCAGGTTATGATGCGCAGTGCGGTTCCACAAATGAATACTGTCAACGCGATATAGGGGAATATCCTGCCGATAAGAAGTTCCATCGGTGCTCCTTGCGACAAAGCGGCTACAGGCACCCCGCGGGTTTCGGAAGCCCCGCCACTTTGCACGCTATCCGGGCCGTTTTGCAGGAAAACAGCGCTTCGAGTTCCTCCAGGTTGTTTCCCGTATCCTTGGCCAGTTTGCGGAACATGGGGGCAATCCTGAAGCGCTGGTAATAATCGCGCAGATAATGAATCACCTTCCAATGGGCATCGGTCAGTTCGGAGATGTTTTCCCGTGCCCCCAAGGCTCTGGCCACATCTTCATTCCACTCTTCCTGGTGGAGGAGAAACCCCTGCTCGTTGAGTTCCACATCTTTTCCATCAACCTTTAGCAATGGCATGTTGTGTATCTCCGCCTTAACAAGAAAAACCCGCGACAATAGTCGACTTCTGTCGGCATCGTCGCGGGTTTCGTTGAGTCTGTCTGAACAGAGGACGAAATAAGCGCTTGTTGGTATTACTATCAGCTCTTCTTGCTCGTTTTCGCGAAGAAGGCTGTGTATTGCTGCACAACTGAGGTTGCCTTGCATTCAGGGCACATCACTCCTCCCTTGTCGCGCTCCGCAATGGTCATGGTGACTGAAAAATTCTTTGCGCAACTGTCACAGCGATACTCGTAGATTGGCATATTCTGTTCTCCTTTTCGACGATAAAATTGCGGCTATGACGTAATTCAACATTAAATATTTAAAATATTTTTGATGTTTGTCAACGTGAAGCCCAGCCGCTTCGCCGAAATGGAGCCCTTATCGCACCAGCTTGGAAAGTTTTTTGAACGAATCCGTACCGGCTATCTTCAAGAGCTGAAACACAACTGATTCAGTACAGGTTGGAACGGCTCCGGTCAGGTTCATGGCTTCGATGGCAGTCTGCCAATTGCGCTTGTCACGGCTCATGACCGCATCCTTTACCAGATGTACTTCGAACCCGGCATCGCGTAGTTCGATCACTGTCTGGAGTACACAGACATGGGTTTCCATGCCGGTGACGATGATGTGGGTTCGGCCGCTGGCCTTGAGTGCTTCGGTAAACTCGGGAATGCCGCATGAACTGAACGTCATTTTTTCAAAGCAAGGGGCATCGGCGGCCTTGTCCAACAATTCCGGCAGGGTTTTTCCCAGCCCTTTGACGTACTGTTCGGTAATCAGCACCGGGATTTTCAGTTCTGCCGCGCTTTCCAGCAGAATCCCGATATTCTTGGTCAGTTTGCGCAAGACCTTCTCATCCATGGCCTGGCTGAGCTTTTCCTGCACATCGATTACCACCAGAGCCGCTTTTTCACTGTCCAGAAAAAATTTATCCTTTATTGACATCTCAACTCTCCTCTTGGGGGCCAAACAAAAATATTTGTCCATATTGTTGCCTACCTTTAACGATAATGCAAGTGCCTTGAAAAAAGGACAACTCCATAAGGGATTGCCTCACATTTTTTTGCAAATGCCGGGGTGCCGTATTGTGCGAATAATGATATACTTGCTTGCAATAGCTGGCATTTTTTGAACCAATAATGTGTTTGGCTGATATGGGCTTCGTGGAATAAGGCTGTTGTAGAGGGGGGACATAATGCGATATTTCATTCTGCTGTTGATAATGGTGTTGCAATTGGCCGGTTCCGTTGCATATTGCCAGGAAATTACCAGGCTGGCCGCTTGTGCTACGAAAATTTTCAAGGAAATCAACCATACCGGCAAATGGTCCGGGAAACCGCCCGCAAACTGTCCTGTGAAAGCTGTGGTGGAAAAGCTCCCAGACGGGATCTTTGTAACAACCTGGACAGTTGAGGAGGCGGAAGGGGGCTGGGTCAGAACTGCATTCACCGGTGCCATGGATGTCAGGGAGATTGCCAGGGGAAAAGCGCTGGCACAGGCAGGCAAGGACATTGCAGTGAGAGCCAAGCATCTCGAACGCTGCCTGAATTCGATCAGGGCCGTGAATGATCCCCTGGACTGCCGTGATTATGCGACCAAGTCCTATGTGGTCGATGAGGAGTCCGGAACCGAGACGAAGCGGCTCATCTGGCTGGACGATAGCGGCCGGCATACCGTTGCTGAATATGCCTTTGGAACGACATCCGCGACACCGACACTACCGGTGGATTTGTTTTCAGGTCAGCAATTGCCGCCGGGTACGATTATCGACCTGCACGTGAGGTGAGGGGCAATTACTTGCCGAAAACCTTTTTGAGCAGTTCCGTTCCCCGGGCTGCGGGATCGGTTCTTATTTTCTTTTCTTCTTCTCCAAGCATGATGAAAAGGCCATCGACTGCCTTGGTCGTGACGTAGTTTTCCAGGTCGAAGGCCCCCATGGCTCCGGCAAAGGGGATGGCTTCGAATGTCTCTCTCATCTGTGCATAGCGCTTCGTTACCCCGACATCCTTCATGTTTGCCGAAATCACCGGCCTGAATGAATCATATATCTTGGCTTCGGTTTTTTGTTTGAAGTATTCAGTGGCGGATGTTTTGCCTCCCTGGAGAATCTTGCGGGCATCGTCAAAGGTCATTGACTTGAGTGCAGCGACAAAGTGCTCCTTAGCCTTGGGAGCTGCTTTTTCCGCGGCCCGGTTCATGCTGAGAACAAAGTCGTCCACCTCCTGCTGAAATCCGAATTTGCCGAGGAGGTCGGCAGCGGTACGGACTTTTTCGGGGAGAAGAATCTTGATCATCTCATTGTTGAAGTATCCGTCGCGTTGCGAAACCGACGTGACCGCCCTGGCTGTTCCTGTAGAAAGTGCTTCTTTTAATCCCTTGACAATGGTTGCGTCGTCAAGCCCGCTGCCCGGCGTACCGGATAGGCCAAGCCCCTTGGTCACATCGTCAAAGAAACCGGCCCGGCATGGCGTTACAACGAAAACAAGCAACAGTGTCGACAGAAGCAGGAACAAACGAGCGAATTTCATGGGCAACCTCCGCGAGTGGATTGTTATAAACATATCATAGTTTTCAGGGAGAGATCACAATACTCCGGAAGAACAGGCATTGATATGCCGGAATGTTTCCGATAGTTATCATGTTTTTTCGCGCTCTCCGGATGTCAGGTGCACGAGCGGAATCAGGGAATGATCGACTTCCGTCATCCTTTCCGGGCCAAGAGCGATCAATGCGGCTTTCAAGTTAAACGCATCAGCAATAATCGTTTGCACTTCGATGCATTGACAGACGCTCTCGACCTGGCGCAGGTTGTCGGAGCCCTTGCCAAGCAGACTTACTGCGCCATTGAAGTTGCCCTTCCGCCAGTGATGCAAGGCGGCAGCGATTTGTAATATACCCTGGTAAAAGTGGCGCATCTCTCCTTCGGCGTCGAGCCAAAGCTCCTCCAGCGTTTTGTGGCATTCGTACCACTCACCCCGATTAAATTCATCAACAGCCTGCAGAAGTTTTTCAGAAGGGGGAGCAAGACATTCGGATTGTTTTTCCATGTCCGATACCTCCGCATGTTTCTCCTTGAATGCGGATACGTTCTGTTGGTAACTCAGGCGCATCGTATCAATGCGACGTTTTTTTGTCCCGGATTGGTGCGGGCAGGATGGTCAGCCGCACATCCTGTCCCAAAGAATCTGCGCCTGAAAGGGTATAGGTAGCCGGAAGTCCATTGGCGACGGTTTCATTGTCTGGTTGGCAGGGTATTCCCAGGCTGTCCGCCAGTTCCTCAATTACCTCGCGTGGCGGTTCGTCACCGTTAAAGAGCAACAATTGGGCACCGTGCCGCGCCAGAATTTTTTGAGACGTATAGGTCTCCGCTTCCGTCAGGCCGCAGGCCACAACCAGCTTCCGGCCTTTGTATGCCATGCTTGTGCTTCCGGCTTGAGTCAATGCGGTAATGTCGGGAATGCGTAACCCCAGCAGCTCGGCAACCTTGCTTGTTAGTTCACAGGGTGGGGCAGGGGGCAGCTTGATTTCTCGCGCCGGTACTGCCTTGGCGGGTGAAGGCTGAATGGGAGGTGTCTGGACGATGGGGGGCGGCATGACAGGCGGCGCAGCAGCAGGCGCTAATACGACTGGCGACTGCACGACCGGTGGGGCAACGGCAGGCAAAGCAATGGCCGGTTGTACGCTGGGCTTTGATGCAGGAGCAACGGGCGGTGTGGCGGCTGCAGCGTCTTTTGATGGCGCTTGCGTTGGTGGAACTACCGGGAGCGGGATGATTAAGCGTTGTCCAACCGTCAAATCGCGCGGATTGCGGAGATTGTTCAGGCGCATCATTTCAGGAATCAACTGCTCGGCAGCGGCCTGCGACAACCCGTAATGCCTGGTAAGGATCAGGAGGGGAAAATCACCCTGTTGAACCGTATAGATGTTGCTGTTTTGAGGCGCGGTGTCTGGCGCGGACGTGGTAACTTGCACCGCTTTGCGCGTGTGCTTTCGATGTGTTTTCGCGCGTCGCTGCGGAGACTTGCGTAACTCTTTCAAGTTTATGTCGTACGACGGTGCTGCCTTTCGGATCTCTTTCAGGTCTATGTCGTACGATTTCTCGGCGGCATGCAGGTAGTGGGCGCTGCACGTCAGCCCTGCCAGCGCCAGAAGGATCAACCGCGGCACTTGCCGCTTCTTCGGTGAAATGCTCATGTCGTACTCTCGTCTTTCATCTTGTGTTTCATTTCAGACATGCCCACGGCGTACAACCCGGTCAGGAGATTGACGCCGGGAGGGTCATCCAATGCGGTTGTCAGGCTACCCCACTCATCGATGTGTCTGAAGACGGTTACAGTTTTCCGAACTGATTCTTCTGCCAGCTCATCTACCGTGGTGTTGACCACCACGCCGGAAACCGGGTGTTTCCATTCGTGGACGGAATCGATCAATTGCCGAAGGTCAGCGCCGGATGCATCCAGCGGATAGAAGAGATGACGCTGTTCACTGAACGGAGAACCAACCAGGCTACCAAGCACATTGGCGGTAATCTTCCACCACGTGCGGTCATACATGGCTTGAATGCGGCAGTGCAACGCTAGCGCGTGTTCCAGTGCGGCGCGCGGTAATTCTCCGTCCGGATCGAACAGCATGGCTGCTGCGTCCACAAGTACCTGCCTGGTTTCCGGGGTGATCAGCTCGTTAAGCCGGCGCACCGGCGGGGTAAGGCCGCAGTGTAGGAAATACACATCAATGGCGGTTTCCAGCCGGTAATGTCGGCCGATGTCATCGACGCCGCCTAGGGCGTACACGTAGGGATGAAAGGTACTGTCGACCAGCATGTGGCTGATCACGCCCAGCAGGCATGCGAGCAGGTCAGGGGGCAAGCTGCCCGAATCTTTGGCTTCCGCACGGATAAGCGGGGCGAAACTGTTGCCGGTGGCGTCGTGGAAGCGGTCAGCAAGCCGCAGGGCTACTCCGCTGTGGGGACCACGGAAGAGATGCAGCAGCGTATCCGGAAGTACCGTGCCGCTCAGGTAAACCGCGCGATTTGCGCGAATAACTTCGGCAAGATGGCTGCTATCTCCCAGTTCATCCAGCACCCGTTCCGCCAGAATCCAATGGGTTATTTCTTTGGGCATGAACTGCTCCGGGTAAATGACAGTGAATGTACTGTCTTGAGTAACAATGCGATACCTTAGTGTACCACATACCATGTATATGTTATTCCAATTCCAAATCAAAGCGCTATCTTCGTTGGCTCGTCGAAGGCTCCTCAACGTACTATCTGTACGCCTCGTCGCCTTGATATCATCTTTGATTTGAAACCGGAATTATTCGGATGATTCAGTCCAGAGGGTTATAAAAGACTGTTTGCAACGCAGCACGTTAGCGCCGGAAATGAAACATTCTGAATGTCTGCTACAATTTAGATACGTTAGCGAACCAGGGAGGCAGCCATGTTCAGAAAAATGCTTGTTTGCACAGATCTTTCCCCCGCATCCGATGCCTTGATTCAGTGTGTCGTGGAGTTGAAACGTGTTGGTATGGAAGAAGCCGTCCTTACCCACGTCAATTTTTTAGCCACAACCCCCGGCGTCGAAGAAATTTGCACGGAAGAAACCTCTCCCATTTTGCAGCATCAAAAGTCGGCGCTTGAAGATCAGAATATCCGGGTTACCGTGGAAATGCCTTGCGGGTTGCCGGCCCATGCCATTGCCGACACGGCGGAACGGCACGGCGTGTCGGCCATTCTGATCGGTGCCCATGGCAAGGGTAGGCTTCAGGCGGCAACGCTCGGCAGTGTTTCCGCACAGGTGCTTCAACAGGCGCGGCGCCCCGTACTGCTTGTCCGTATTGCTCTTATCGAAGAGGGAAAAAGTGAAGCTGTCTGCGGCGGGTTGTTCAGGAACATTCTTTTTCCCACCGATTTTTCCAGGACTGCTGAGATGGCGTTGGACTACCTGGGAAAAATTGCCCATGATACGAGATGCCCCGTAACGGTAATGCATGTTGCAGAGCAGCATGTCGCCGGACAACCGGATACCCGATGTTCTAGTGAAGATGCCGGATTTCTGCTGGAATCCAAGGTGAGACGGTTGAAGGAACTGGGGGTGCCGGATGCAGCGGCCGAACTCATTCATGGAAATCCTGCCGCGGAAATACTCAGGCACATAAAGGAGAGAGATTTCTCCATTATCATTATGGGAGGCCATGGAAAGGGGATAGTCAAGGAGCTTATTCTGGGAAGCGTTGCCAACGAGGTGTCGCGAAAGGCGGACATTCCGGTGTTGTTTATCCCCACTGCCAGCGGCACTGTTTTTCCGTCGGTGCCGGTATAGCCGCTTATGTGCATCGGGAAACCGCGAGTGTACGACGCAGACTATAAGACAGGCATTGGAAGCTGTCAGCGCTTGCTTCTCCTTGGTTCCGGCAGTAAGAGGTGGTATGGTGTGACGCACCTGACTCTCACAGCCGCGTACGGGAAACTATCATGCCCTCAAGCCAGCACCCATTTCAGACCCTGACCCCCGCTTTTATCATGGATGCCGTGGAAAGCCGCGGCTTTTGCTGCGATTGCCGCACCTTGGCGCTTAACAGCTACGAAAACCGCGTCTATCAGGTCGGTATCGAGGATGACCGGCCATTGATCGCCAAGTTTTACCGGCCCGGCCGCTGGAGCGACGCACAGATCTTGGAGGAACATCGCTTTTGCTTCGAACTGGCCGAACATGAGTTGCCGGTGGTGGCTCCTTTGCGGGATGCTGCCGGTGAGAGCCTTTCCCGGCACAAGGAGTTCCGTTTTGCTCTTTATCCACGTCAGGGAGGACGCGCTCCGGAGTTTGACAACCTTGATAATCTGCTGATTCTCGGGCGCATGTTGGGGCGAATCCATCGTATCGGCACCGTGCATGCTTTTGAACACCGGCCGGCCCTTGATGTTCACAGTTTTGGTCATGCCAGTGTGGCTTTGATCCGGGAACGATTTATTCCCGACGAATACCGGGAAAGTTATACGGCGGTAACTGACCGGCTTTTGCAGAGAATTGAAGCTATTCTGGCCGACGTTGGCCCGATGCGCCATATCCGTGCGCATGGTGATTGTCATGCCGGTAACATCCTCTGGCGCGATGATGCCCCTCATTTCGTTGATTTTGACGATGCCCGCATGGCCCCGGCTGTTCAGGATTTCTGGATGATGCTCTCCGGAGACAGGATGCGTCAGGCAGCCCAACTGGAGGCGTTGATTGAAGGGTATGGCGAGTTTTATGATTTCAATCCGGCTGAGTTGCGTTTGATCGAGCCGTTGCGTACCCTGCGCATGCTCCATTACAGCGCCTGGCTGGCCCGCCGCTGGAAAGACCCGGTCTTTCCCGAAACGTTTTCCTGGTTCAATACCATGCACTATTGGGGTGAGCAGATCCTTGAACTGCGCGAACAACTGGCCCTGCTGGACGAGCCGCCGCTTGAGCTGGAGTAAAATTCCGGTATTCCAGCATCATGGATTCAGGTAAAATATTCAATTATACTCATCTCCTTTGGCTTGCATTTCCTCAATAGCAACCTACTATTGTTACATGTTAGCTAATTCTCCTTCCTTTGAAAAAGGGCGGCTTCCCACGATAACAATGAAAATAAGCGCCAAACGGCTACTGTTTTGTCTGGCCGTAACGGGCACGGGGCAGCGACCAGTTGTAGCGGACGGCCAGCAGTCTTAAAATAATGACCGTGAAGGCTGAGGCCAGCAACGTCCAGGTTCGCGGCATGCCGAAATAGTGCAGTACGGTCAGCAGGGCGCCGCCGACCAGACAGGCTGAAGCGTACACCTCTTTTTGGAGTACCATGGGAACGCGATTCGAAAGGATATCGCGAATTACGCCTCCGGCAGTTGCGGTCATGACGCCTGCCATTACCGATCCGGCAAAACCGAAATGGAAATCCAGGGCTTTGCCGGTGCCGATGACGACAAATGTTCCCAAGCCAACCGCATCGAAGAATGTCAGCGGATGGGCAAACCAGCTCAGGTTGCGGTGGAACAGGAAGACCAGCAGTGAGACGATTATGGAGAGATAGAGGTAGGTTTCATCTTTGAAAATAAACGGCGGTGTATCGCCCAGCAGCAGGTCGCGCAACGTACCGCCTCCGATTGCGGTTACAAGTCCCAGCACCATGATGCCGAAGATGTCCATATTACGCCGGACTCCGGCCAATGCGCCTGATGCGGCGAAGGCCGCGGTTCCAAGCAGATCGAGGCAATAAAGCAGGTTCATGTGATGGTTCTCCATTGGTGCGAATTGCGGGACTTGTTTGATAAAAGATGTTCCTTATACCAGTAACGGGTCCGGACATCCAGAGAGGAAAAACATTGTAATGGTTGATGGCTCGAATCATAAGAATAATCTGCAACTTGTCGCAACCAAGAAAGAATTCTACTGTTTCCGTCCGGTGTGCCATTTTCTTGCAGTGACGCTTCTACTGCTGATGCTCTGTCCCGGTTATGTTGCCGCACATAGCGAAGAGGAACATTCAGGCCACCAGCATGAGGGGACAGCCACACCTGCGAATCCCATCGAAGCGGCCATTGGGCTGGATGAAAAACTGGGTACCCGCATCCCCCTCGATCTTACCTTCAGAGACGATAACGGCCGCATGGTTCGGCTGGGTGATTTGATTACCGGCCCGACCATTATTCTTCCGGTATATTACAGTTGCACGAATGTCTGCAACTTCCTGCAGCAGGGGCTGGCGCGGGCGCTACCGGCGGTAAAGCGGATACCGGGCAAGGACTACCGTGTTTTGTCCGTCAGTTTCGACGAGACCGAGACCCCCGCTTTGGCGGCAAAATACAAGAAAATGTATCTGACCGCCATGAATGGACAGTTTCCCGAGGATGGATGGCACTTTCTCACAGGAGACGCTTCGGCTATCCGCAAACTAACCGAATCTGCCGGGTTTCATTTTCGGCGTTCTGGAAAGGATTTCATTCATCCGGTTGCGAGTTTCGTTGTTACCCGTGACGGAATGATTGTCCGCTATATGTATGGAACCACCTTTCTTCCAAAGGATGTGTCACTGGCTCTGTTGGAGGCCTGGGAAGGCAAGGTTGGCGCCACCATCCGCACGGTAGTCGGTTATTGTTTTAGCTTCGATCCGGCCGGTAAGACCTATGTTTTTAATCTATTGCGGATCAGCGCCACGGTGGTGTTTCTCTGCGCCGCAGGCTTTTTTGCCTACCTGTTCCTGACCAGCGGAAAACGGAGACAGACTATCGAGAGGAAGAGATGAACAATTCGGAACAATTTCCCGCGGCCACCAGCTTCTGGAACGATACCGGCAAGACCGGCATCGGTTCCTGGATCTTTTCCACCGATCACAAGCGGATCGGTTTTCTCTATTTCTATTCGGTCCTAGCGTTCTTTCTGGTCGCGGTATGTCTTGGCGTGCTGATCCGGATCGAGCTGATGGCGCCGGGGCGGACTATCATGGGGCCCCAGACCTACAACGCCGTGTTCACTGTCCACGGCGTGATTATGATTTTTCTTTTTATCATTCCCGGTTTTCCCGGCGCATTCGGAAACTTGATTATGCCGATCCAGATCGGGGCCCGGGACGTGGCGTTTCCCCGTCTTAACCTCCTTTCCTGGTGGCTTTATATCGTCGGCGCGGCTATTATCCTTATTTCTCTCTTTACCGGTGGCGGCCCTCCGGATACCGGCTGGACTTTCTATGTTCCTTTCAGCCAACGGACCGGCACCAATGTCTCCCTGGCGGTTTTCGGCGTCTTCGTCGTCGGCTTTTCGTCGATCCTGACCGGACTCAACTTTGTTACTACCATCCATCGTTTGCGGGCAGAGGGAATGACCTGGAGCCGGATTCCGCTCTTTGTCTGGTCTCTCTATGCCACTGCCTGGGTACAGATTCTGGCAACGCCGATTCTTGGCATCACCTTGGTGCTGATCATTGCCGAACGGGTTCTCGGTACCGGCCTGTTCGATCCAGCGCGGGGCGGCGATCCGATCATGTACCAGCACCTGTTCTGGATCTACTCCCATCCGGCAGTCTACATTATGATTCTGCCGGCCATGGGGGTGATCTCGGAAATTATCCCGGTCTTTGCCCGCAAGCCTATTTTCGGCTATAAGATGATTGCCTTCTCCAGCCTGGCCATTGCCGCGGCCGGCTCACTGGTCTGGGGACACCACATGTTCACCAGCGGCATAAGCGATACTGCCATCCTGGTTTTTTCCTTCCTCACGTTCATCGTTGCCATTCCTTCGGCAATCAAGGTGTTCAACTGGGTTTCCACCCTCTACCGGGGGTCCATATCTCTTGAAGCGCCCATGCTGTTTGCCCTGTCGTTCCTGCTGCTCTTCTCCATCGGTGGATTGACCGGTCTGATCCTCGGTGCGGCTGCCACCGATATTCATGTCCATGACACCCAGTTCGTGGTCGGACATTTCCACTATGTCATCTTCGGTGGAGCAGGTTTCGCGTTCTTCGGCGCCATGCACTACTGGCTGCCCAAGTTCTATGGGCGGCGCTACGCGGAAAAACCGGCCCTGATTGCCTGGGCTCTCATGTTCGTAGGCTTCAATATCACCTACTTCTCCATGATGGTGCTTGGCATGAAAGGGATGCCCCGGCGCTATTACGATTATCTTCCAGAGTTCGCTCCTCTTAATCTGACCTCCACCATTGGTAGCTGGATTCTGGTCAGTGGTCTGGTAATTATGCTGGTGAACCTGTTCAGGGGATTGCATAGTGGCGAGCCTATAGGTCAAAACCCATGGGGTGGGGCAACACTGGAATGGAGTGTCCCGACCCCGCCGCCGACCGAAAACTTCATTGACGAACCGGTGGTGACCCACGGGCCGTATGACTTCAAGGGAGCGGGAATGCCATGAGCCATCCGATGCACAAGGATTACGCAGGGGCAAAGCTCGGCATGTGGCTCTTTCTTTTCACCGAGTTGCTCCTTTTTGGCGGGTTGTTCCTGCTCTACGGCGCTTACCTGGCACGCTATCCCCATGAGTTCGCTGCTGCAGGCCGGGATATGCATCTGTTTTTCGGCACGCTCAATACGGTGATTCTGATTACCAGCAGCCTGCTGGTGGCCATGTCGGTAACCGCCATCCAGCGGGATCAGCGGCGTACGGTGCTGTGGCTGCTCGTTGGAACCATACTCTGCGCGTCCATATTCATGTTCAACAAGTATTTGGAGTGGAGCGAGGAAATCGGCCGGGGCATCTATCCCAATTCGCCGAAGCTGGCGGCCGGTCCGCCGGGGGAATCGGTCTTTTACAGCCTGTATTACCTGACTGTGGGGCTTCATGGCCTGCATGTGCTGGTGGGGGGAACGCTTTTGGCTGTGGTGGCGTTGCGCGTGAAAAAGGGAAGTATTCATGGCGGGGATTATGTGCTGCTCGAGAATGGCGCCCTTTATTGGCATTTGGTGGATCTGGTCTGGATTTTCATTTTTCCGTTTTATTATCTGATTCTGTAGGAGGCCGGAATGACGTCCGGGACAAGCGAATCCCATCATAGTATCAGCTACACTAAACTGACGGCGATCTGGCTGCTGCTCCTGGCTTTTACCGCCCTGACGGTCTGGGTGTCGCGGCAGGACCTGGGAATCGGCCATGTGTGGGGTTCCCTGGCTATTGCTTCAGCCAAGGCGGGGCTGGTGATCGCTTTTTTCATGCATATGCGCTATGAGGGGCGGTTGCTGCGCTGGCTTCTGTTTGTTGCCCTTTTGACGTTGGCCATTTTCATCGGTTTTACCTTTTTCGATGTGCTTTATCGCTGAGGAACCACTGTGTACCCTGATTCCATGACCACAACCCAGGCGGTCGATCCGGTCTTCATGTTTATCTTCGGGGCCAGCCTTGTGCTGCTTGTCGGCATTACGCTGACCACGCTGGTGTTTGTTATTCGCTATCGCCGATCCAAAGCACCCGAGCCGACCTCCCAGGCCAGCGGCAATATCTGGCTGGAAGTTGTCTGGACAGCCTTGCCCACGGCGTTGGTGCTGGCCATGTTTTTCTATGGCTGGTCAGGCTATCTGTCGCTGCGGAACGTTCCCAGGGATGCCTTGCAGGTAACAGCCACGGCTCGTACCTGGGCCTGGAGCTTTACCTATGAGAATGGCAAAACCAGTCCCAAGCTTTATGTGCCGGTTGGCAAGCCCGTACTGGTAAATCTGGTTTCCCTGGACGTATTGCACGGTTTCTATCTTCCTGCATTCAGGGTTAAGCGCGATGTGGTTCCGGGAATGAAAAACCATGTCTGGTTCGTGGCGAGTAAGCCTGGTTCCTACGACCTGTTCTGCTCCGTGTATTGTGGCACCGGACACTCGGGGATGATCACCACCGTGGAGGCTCTTCCGCCGGATAAATTCGCTGCCTGGCTGCAACAGAGCGAAAGCGGCGGGGAGCACGCCGGCAAGGAACTTCTGGAGAAGCATGGATGCCTCGGATGTCATTCCCTGGATGGTACGTTGAAGGTCGGGCCGAGCCTGAAGGGGGTTCTGGGAAGACGGGAGACAGTGGTTACCGGCGGCAAAGAGCATGTTATCACAATCGACGAAGCCTACCTCCGGCGCCATATCCTTGATCCGCAAGCGGATACCGCCAAGGGGTTCCCACCGGTCATGCCCGCTTTTGCCGGCAAGCTGAGTGATGCCGATGTGGCCGCCATCATCGGTTTTCTCCGGAGCGGCGGTCAGGAAGCTGCCCGTCCGGACGGAGCCAAGCTGGCAAAGGAAAAAGGGTGTTTGGCGTGCCACTCCTTGGACGGAAGCCGTGGAGTCGGTCCAAGTTTCAAGGGACTTTATCAGAGCAAGGTCATGGTGCTGCAGAATGGTGTACGGGTGAGCGTAACTGCCGACGACGCCTATCTGCGGGAGTCGATTCTTAAGCCCAATGCGAAAATTGCGGAAGGGTTCCAGCCAGTTATGCCGGAATTCCCCGATTTGAAGAGTGATGAAGTGGAAGCGTTGAAAGAGTTTATCGAGGGAGTAAAGTGATCCGCATCATGTATCGTCTGTTGCGGCCGGGACTCGCCCTGGTGAACGGTGTTGCTGCGTTAACCGGATATTTGCTCTTCCCTGCCGGGGGGGAGTGGCCGGCGATGGCAGCGGTTCTGGGAGGGGTGTTTTTTTTGGCAGCCGGTGGATCGGCGTTTAACCAGCTTCAGGAAACCGACGTGGACCGTCTTATGATTCGGACAAGGTTGCGTCCGTTGCCGGCAGGCGATCTGACTCCCGCATCTGTGATCATTATCGCCGTTTTCTGTTCATTGACCGGTCTTTTGCTGTTGGCGGCTATCGTCGGGTTCCTGCCGTCGTTGTTAGGCGCGGCAGCCTTAGCGTGGTATGTGGCTGTCTACACTCCGCTCAAGCGCCGTTCCAGTTGTGCCCTGGCTGTCGGAGCTGTTTGCGGGGCGCTGGCGCCGGTGATCGGCTGGTGTGCTGCCGGGGGTGAGCCGCTTGACTACCGGGTCATGTTCCTGGCCGGATTGTTGTATCTCTGGCAGATTCCTCATTTCTGGCTCTTGCAGCGACGCCATGCCGATGATTACCGGCGGGCCGGAATTCCGCTTGTTGCTGCAGGCAAAGAAGGGGATGCGGTTTCCAATCTCTTCTGGCTCTGGATCATGGCACTGTTTGCAGGGACCATGCTGTTGCCTGCCTTCGGCATTGTGCCCCATCATGCGGCGTTCTGGTATCTGGCCTTTCCCGTTCCTTTAATTCTGCTTTTCCTGTTTCGCTCCGAGAAAGCTCTCTTTTCTTATCTCAATTTGTTCCCATTACTGATAACCCTAACGCTTTGTCATGAAATCACTTGGTAAAAAAACGGATGGCCTCGTAAATGATATCGAAAAGATCCGGATCTGACTGACGCAAAGGGTCGCCAAATCCTCCCAAAGAGGATGACTCGATCCGGTACGTTGCCTGCTTCTCCCGTTCTTCGCTTTCTCGTTTCTGCTCTTCCTTTTTCATCTGCTCCTGCCGTTCCTGATTGAGCAGTTTGCCTCCCAATTTCATCCATTCGAACAGATGCTTCAGTTCTCCTCCATCGAGCCAGACCCCATGAGCCTTGCAGCGATCGACGATGACGCCGCTCTTGGCGCCGAAGTTGACCCTGTTCATCAATTGGGAGCAGACCGGGCATTTGATGTAGGTTACCGGATACTGGTCGGGCTGCCGATGCAAATTGATGCCGTCCAAACCGGTTCTGTCAATGAGGAAAACATTGGTGACGGTTGCTTCCAACAACGCCTCCAGTTCTCCCGGATCAAAAAAAAGTCCCAGACACTGATCGCATCTTTCTATGAGAAATTTGCCGTTCTGTTTCAGGTTGATTGTTTTCAGGTTGATGGAGCAACGGGGGCAGATGCGGGGAGATTCGTTTTCGTGAGTGGTGTAGTAATGTATGCCCCTGAGATCGATGTCATTGCGGCAACCGCAATAGTCACACAGGACGGAACTGTCGGGTAAGGGGGCGTTACAGTTTGAACATCTGGCCATGGGAGTTGCACCTTTTCTGTTGTTGGTTCTGATTGTAAGGGCCTCAGTATACCGGAAAAAAACGTTCGAGGTAAACCCTCTGTTGTTCTTTGTACGGCAACAGCACAATTCTCCGGTTTGTTGCCGGATGATGTGTGCTATGATGAACAAAATAAGGTGAGAATTGCCGGCTTTGTGCGGTGTCGGCAGTATGCGGGGGCACGGATGGCAAGAAAAATTTTTGTTGCAGCCACGGGACAGCATTGCGGAAAGACCACAACCAGCATTTCTCTTTTGCATCTGGCCAGAAAAAAGTATCAGCGAGTCGGTTTTATCAAACCTCTTGGCCCGAAGCCGACCATCTTGCGTGGTCATATTGTCGATAAGGACGCTGTCCTGATTGCCCAGGTGTTTGGCTTGCATAAATATCTGAATTTCATGACACCAGTGCCGGTTTTTCCCGATACGACCCGCGGGGTCATCGATGGTAAAATCCTGGTCTCGGAGCTTGAGGAAAGGATCTGGACCGCAATTTCCGAGCTTGAAAAACGATGCGATTTCATTGTTATCGAAGGGGCCGGCCATCCGGGGGTCGGGGCGGTGATGAAGCTCTCCAACGCCCGCATCGCCCGTATGTTGGGTGCACCGGTGCTGTTGGTGACTGGTGGTGGTGTGGGAACAGTTATCGATACTGTCAACATGAACCTGGCGCTGTTTGAGAAGGAGGGGGCCGAAGTACGGGCGCTTCTGGCCAATAAGCTGATTCCTGAAAAACGGGAACAGACGTTGGACTATCTGCGGCGGGGATTAGCGGGCGAGTCATTTACGGTGGTTGGCGGGTTTGATTATCAGCCTGTCCTGGCCGATCCTACTCTCCGGCGCATATCGCGCCTGCTCGGACTGCCGCTGCTGGGCAGTCGCCGCGAAATGGGACGAATCATCCATCATCTGCAGATCGGTGCTGCTTCGACCCAGCGTGTTACCGAACTGCTCAAGGATTCATCCTTGGTCATCGTTACCAGCAGCCGTGATGAATTGCTGGTGACATTGGCCAATCTCTACCAGATGCAGGATTTTCATACACGCATAGCCGGTCTGCTGATTCCGGGAGTCACTCCGATCAGTACCATCACCCAGCGCATCCTTGACAATAGCAGGATTCCCTACATGCGCACTACGACACAGGCCACCACCGAGCTTTATCGCATTCTTACCGAGGATGTGTCCAAGACTACGTTCGAGGATAAGGAAAAACTTGACTTGGTGCGGGCGCTGGCGGAGCGGAGTCTGGATTTTGATGCACTGGATGCGCTGTTTGAGCCGGTACGGACAGGAGCCTGATTTGCCGGAAGTCCGAAGGTGAGTTGAAATGTGGTGATTTGTTTTTGGGGAAAGAGAAAAAAATGAAAGGCCCGCATGATGTGTGCGGGCCTTCTCTTAACTGGTTGTATCGTTGCCCTCTTCATGGGCCATTCCCGGTTTAATTTCTTACACCGGTCGGATACTGCGATTGACATTGATTCTCGGGAGTAGCTTCTTCTGTGATGTGGCCCTCCTTTGTCAGGTCAGTCTTTTATCCGGTAGCGCTACCTGATTTCACTATACCTCTGAAAAACGAAAAAAACAGGCTGTTTTTTAAAAAAATATCCGTGTATAGTGTTTTAGTTGTGACACGATGGGCGCCGGAGAAAATCCGCCGCCCATTTTTTATTTGCGCTCGATCCGTCTGCAACTAACGGAGAGGGTCGAAAAGGTATTCCAGGCCGTTGACCTTGATCTCGTATACCGTGCGCAACATGTCGCCCAGTTTCCCCTTGGGAAAGCCTTCCTTTGCAAACCATACAACGTAGGGTTCGGGCAGGTCGATCAGACGCCGTCCGGCGTATTTGCCGAAAGGCATGCGCATTGCGGCCAGTTCAAGCAGCTTCTGATGGTCGAAGTTCGGTGATGTATCCATGGGGGAATCTCCGCCGGGTCGGTCCTGATTATCCTGGTTTTTCATGTTTTTAGGGGGCTATGAGGGATTGAGTGCATGTGTGAAAATACAACGACTCCTGGAAACGGGCTCCAGGAGTCGTTGTGGTGGATGCCAGGGGAGGGTGTCCTTAAATAATTTCCACCAGTTCGATTTCGAAGTTCAAATCTTCGCCGGCCAGCGGGTGATTGGAATCGAACGTGACGCTGTCCGGGGTTACCTCGATAACAGTCACGTCGATCTCCTCATCGTTGTCATTACCGAGCGTGAACGCATCACCGACTTCCGGATTAAGATCTTCGGGGATTTCAGTGCGGTTGGCAGTAAAAACTTTTTCCTCGTCATAGTCGCCGAAGGCGTCTGCAGCAGGAATAAACACCTTCTTTTTCTCTCCCACGGCCATGCCGATCAAGGCTTGCTCAATCTCGGGAAAAAACTGTTGTGACCCGATGGTAAGTTCCATGGGACCACTCACTTCGTCGCAGCCGCAGTCCTCATCTTCGCAGACACCTTCATAGGTTGAGTCGAAAACCGTGCCGTCTTCAAGGGTGGCATTGTAGTGGAATATTACCTTGTCGCCTTGCTTAACGTGTGACATTTGTCGTACCTCGTTATGTTAATATGTGGTAGGCGTATTACGCCGATGCAAACCAGATACAGAATACGGGAAATGTTTGCCGCCAGTCCACAAAAATCGACATGCAGCTGCTTTCTTGAATGTTTATTTTCTTGCGGTTTTGCCGAAAATATAGATAGATAGTATTCAAAAACAGCGTGTAATTTGGAAAAATGTTTTCAATGAATTCCATTCATTGATAGCAGTTTGCCATGTTGCTGATGGATTAATGACAAAATAAAGCGCGGGTGAACGCGTGTCAGGTCATTCGACAATGAATATACGAGCTTTACACGATAAGGATCGACAGCTGCAGGCTGTTATGAACATGTCTCAGGCGGGCATTTTTGCGACTGATTCCAACAAGTGGACCATTTCTTTTGCCAATAAGCGGATGGTGGAACTATTCGGATGCACGGTTTCCGAGCTTACCGGCACGGCTTTCATCGATTATGTTCATTCCTCGGATAGTGAACGGATAAAATTGAAAATGAATATGCTGGTTACGGGAGAGATCGAGGAGGTTTCCTCTGAAGTGCATTTCTCTCGCCGGGATGGAACCGATTTTTGGGGGCACTTTTCCGCAATGCGTCTTGTGAGAGACGACGAAAGTCTTCAGGGAATGATGATAACCATCTATGATACCACCGAGCAGCGCGAAACCGAACGGATGATGCGCGCGATCGAAAGCAATTATTGGGAAATATTCAATTCCACCAATGATGCGCTTTTTGTGCATGACGCATATACCGGCGCCATAGTGGATGTCAATAAGACGGTTGAAAAAATGTATGGTTATACGCGTGAAGAAATCTTTTTCATGAATGTCCAGGATTTCAGCGCCGGTGAGCCGCCTTACTCATTGAACGAGGCGGTCGGTATGATACGAAAGGCCGTTGAGGAAGGGACGCAGACATATGAATGGCTTTCCAGGAAAAAGAGCGGCGAGCTTTTCTGGACCGAGAATTCTCTTACGGCGTCCCACATTGGCGGTGAGGGGCGTGTGCTGTCTGTTGTCCGCGATATCACCGACCGCAAGGAAATCGAGAAGCGGCTTCAGTACTTGAGCGCTCACGATTCCCTGACCGGATTGTACAATCGCTCCCATTTTGAAACAGAGTTCGAACGGGCATCAAGAGGTAGAAAGTATCCGGTCAGCATTATCGTTGCCGATCTTGACGGGCTCAAAGCGATAAACGATTGTCATGGGCACATTGCGGGCGATCTCTTGATCAAGAGAGCAGCAGAACTGCTCAAGGATTCTTTCCGGCCGGATGACCTTGTGGCCCGTATCGGTGGTGATGAATTCGCCGTGCTTTTGCCCAAGGCCGATGAAAAAATAACTGCTACGGCGTTGGAACGTATTCGTGAAGCAGAAAAGCGTCTTCGCAAGAATAATGAGCCGGTTCAGGTTTGCTTCTCTCTCGGGAGCGCCACGGCTTCCATTCCCGAAAAGATAAACGATCTTATGAATGAGGCTGATATGCGGATGTATGAAGACAAGGCAAGCCATAAACTCTCTTGTATGGAAGGGAGCGTCTATTCTCCTATGGTGTCTTCAGCCCGGATGAATAGAGAAGCGCTGCCAACGATACACCCGCGTTGAGCGCAAGGCCGGGTTGCATGAGCGCCAAAATGTCATATGCTGTATGGTATGAACACGAGAGGAGGCGCTACTCATGGAACTGCGCAAAACCCGCACCATCATCCTGAATGAGGGTGATCCCGAACAGAAACGGGCTGAAATCAGGGAGTATTTCCATCGCACCTTTGATATAGACGAACTGCTCTACGAAACGCTCAGGGAAGACGCCACCTTTTATCTGCGGGCCGATCGTCTGCGCCATCCGCTTATCTTCTATTACGGCCATACCGCCACGTTCTTCATTAATAAGCTGACCATTGCCAGGGTGATAAACACCCGCATCAATCCCGGTTTCGAATCAATGTTTGCGGTGGGAGTGGACGAAATGTCCTGGGATGATCTTGATTCCACCCACTACGACTGGCCGGCCCGCCAGGCGGTCAAGGAGTACCGCGACAAGGTTCGCGAACTTGTGGACGGTCTGATCCAGACGCTGCCGCTATCCATGCCCATAACCTGGGGGAGCCCTTTCTGGGGGGTCATGATGGGGATTGAGCATGAACGCATCCATCTGGAAACCTCGTCCGTGCTGATCAGGCAACTGCCCATTGATCAGGTGGTAAGGCATCCGGCGTGGGATATCTGCAGTGAGGCGGGTGAACCTCCCCGCAACGAGCTTTTGCCCATACCGGGCGGAACGGTCGAACTCGGCAAATCTTATGATCATCCTTTGTACGGATGGGACAACGAATATGGTTTGCATCGTGCCGAGGTGGCCGGGTTCAAGGCTTCCCGTTATCTGGTTTCCAACCGTGAATACCTGGAGTTCGTGGAAGATGGCGGGTATGGGGAGCGGAAATGGTGGGCCGAGGAAGGCTGGAACTGGCGCGAGTTCAAACAGGCCGCGCATCCGCTGTTCTGGGTACAACAGGGGGGAACTGATGGCGGCTGGGGGCTGCGTACCATGCTCGAGATCATTGATCTCCCCTGGAATTGGCCGGTGGAGGTCAATCAGCTTGAGGCTAAGGCCTTTTGCAACTGGAAAGCAATCCGCACCGGACAGCCGATCCGCTTGCCGAGCGAGGACGAATGGAACCGCTTGCGGGATGTGTGCGCCATACCCGATCAGCCGTGGTGGGACACGGCTCCCGGCAACATCAATTTTGAGTACTGGAGTTCTTCCTGCCCGGTTGACCGCTTCCGTTTCAATGAGTTCTACGACGTACTGGGTAATGTCTGGCAGTGGACCGAAACCCCGATCTATCCCTTTCATGGGTTCAAGATTCACCCTTGGTATGACGATTTTTCCACCCCTACCTTTGATACCCGTCACAACCTGATCAAGGGAGGCTCGTGGATTTCCACCGGCAACGAGGCAACTCGTGATTCGCGTTACGCTTTCCGCCGGCACTTCTTCCAGCATGCCGGGTTCCGGTATGTGGAGAGTGCCGCGCCGGTCGAAATCCATCAGGATCAATACGAAACCGATACCCTGGCTGCCCAGTACTGCGACGCCCACTACGGCAAGGAACATTTCGGCGTGCCCAATGCGCCAAAGGCTTGCGCCGGGATCTGTCTGGAGGTAATGTCAGGGCGTACCAAGGGGCATGCCCTCGACCTGGGATGCGCTGTGGGGCGTTCAGCATTCGAGCTGGCTAAGGGCGGCTTCCAGCGGGTGACCGGCCTGGACTTTTCTACCCGGTTCTTCCGTCTGGCAGCCCGCATGCAGGAAGAGGGCTACCTGCGCTACGCCTTGCCCGAAGAGGGCGAAATCGTCTCGTTTCACGAAATAGCCCTGGCCGACCTGGGGCTGGATGACGTCCGTCAGAAGGTCGAGTTCTACCAGGCCGACGCCTGCAATTTGCCGGAAAAGTTTACCGGTTACGACCTGGTGCTGGCGGCTAACTTGATCGACCGGCTCTACTCGCCCCGGCATTTCCTCTCCACAATCCATACGCGGATGAACCCAGGCGGGATACTGGTGATTACGTCACCGTATACCTGGATGGAGGAATATACGAAAAAAGAAGAATGGCTGGGTGGCTATCGTGATGCAGGTGAGCCGGTCTGGACCCTGGATGGCCTCAAGGAAGCTCTGGCGCCCCGTTTCAGGTTGCTGGGCGAACCGCACGACGTACCTTTTGTGATCCGTGAGACCCGCCGCAAGTTCCAGCACAGTATTGCGGAACTGACAGCGTGGGAACTGCTTTGAAATAGTGATGGGGGAAAGTATGGAAGAGCGTATAACCGAGCTGGAGCTGCGTTTCATGCAGCAGGAACGCACTATTCAGGAACTGAATGAAACGGTATGCCGTCAGGAACAGATCATTTCACGGCTGGAACGTCAGGTTCACCTGTTGAGCGAGCAGTTCCGTGAGTTTGACCCTGCGGCGATCCGGGGTCTTGATGAGGAAGAACGTCCGCCGCACTATTGATAACCTACCAAAGATTCTACGAAGCGCTGCCGGACTTCCGGCTGAGAATTTGTCCTATTAACTGTAGGCACTTGTTGAAATCAACCGGCTTGGAAATATAAGCGTCCATGCCTGCGGCGAAGCAATTATCCCTGTCTTCGTCGTCGGCGTGGGCAGTCATGGCAACGATAATGGTGTGCCCGTCATGTTCCCGTTCTTTCTCCCGGATGGCGCTGGTGGCCTCAAATCCGTTGAGCTTCGGCATCTGGACATCCATCAGCACAAGGTCGTATCCGCCCTTGTGCCACATTTCGACCGCTTCTTGACCATCCTCGGCAAAATCAACTTTGTAGTTGGTCCGCTTGAACAGTAGTTCGAGAACTGTCCGGGCGACCGCATCGTCTTCAGCAAGAAGAATGCGCGGAATATCTTCTCTTTTCGGCGTGGAAACTGTTTTCTGGACTTTTTCTTCTGTCATGGCGTTATTTTGATCTCATGATTCTGAATTCCGTAGATTTCTTATCGAAATCAGCAGAGACGTGGATATCGGTAATAGGAAAGGTGTTGGGGGGACAAATTGGCGTGTTTATTCGAGAGCTTTTGGTTGGATTGTTGCTACTCATTGGCTTAACCATTTGGACACATTAGCAGTAATCGTTAGAATTACAAGCAGATTTGTTATTGCGTCAGACAGGTTATGAGTACCGGTGAACATGGTAATGCATTTTTTTCCGTATATTGCTATAGTGACCGGCGTATTTTGCCGGTTTTGCCAAAAAGGAGCACAATATGGAAATGACCCTGACCGATACGGAGGCGCGAGTACTCGGTTGCCTGATAGAGAAGGAAATGACAACGCCCGAGTATTATCCGCTGTCCCTGAATGCCCTGACCAACGCTTGTAACCAGAAATCGAACCGCGACCCGGTTATGGGGCTCGATGAGGAAAGTGTGGTGCGAGCCCTGGATAGTCTACGCTTCAAACAATTGGCGGTGGTTGCGGCCGATGGCGGGCGGGTGCCCAAATACCGCCATCTTCTGACGGAGAAACTGCGTCTGGTTCCGCCTGAACTGGCGCTTGTGTGCGAACTGCTGGTGCGTGGACCTCAGACATTGGGGGAATTGCGGACTCGGGCAGAGCGAATGCATGCTTTTTCGGATCTGGCTGCCGTCGAAGAGGTGTTGCGTGAGCTGATGGAGCGTGAAGAACCTCTTGTGGTAAAGCTTGCCCGCCAGGCTGGCCGCAAGGAAGCACGCTTTGCGCATTTGTTGAGCGGCGAGCCTCCGCTTTTGCCGGAGGAGCAGAACCCACCGGCGGAGGCAGCCCGTGTGCGGGTGATGGAAGAGAATGAACGTATTTCACAGCTTGAAGAGCAGGTGGCTTGCTTGCGGGAAGAAGTGGCTATGCTGCGGCAGGTGGTGGAAGAGTTTAAGCGGCAGTTTGAATAGCCGGTATAAGTCTGTAGTGTATTTGAGGTTGAATGGATGACTTTTTCAATTGATGAGATCAGGCATCTGCTTGGGCGCCACCAGCCGGTGGAGCAGCCTGTTGTGGAGGGCGCCAAGACCCATGCTGCCGTGGCAATGATTCTGCGGCAGGGTGAAAATGGGCTGGAACTGCTCTTTATCCAGCGGTCGTTGCACGAAAACGATCCCTGGTCCGGCAATGTGGCTTTTCCGGGCGGCAAGGTTGAACAGAGGGAAGAGCCGCGCCAGGCTGCAGAACGGGAAACCATCGAGGAGGTCGGGCTTGATTTGAGTAGCGGCCTCTATCTCGGGCAAATGCCGGTGGTGCGCGGTTCTCACCTGCCGGTGCAGGTTTCCTGTTTTGTGTACTGGATGGATGGATTGCCGGTGGACCTGGTTTTGAATGGCGAGGTGCAGGATACCTACTGGGCCGATTTGAATGAACTGGACAATCACGAGCTGCATTTGATTGCCTCGGTACGTTTTGGCGGCGAAGAGTTCGAGGTTCCGGCCATCAGGCTTCCCTGGCCCGGCTCACCGGTTTTATGGGGATTGACGTACCGGCTGGTGATGCATTTCCTGGAAATGTACCGAAGCGAATGAGCATGGGTTGCTTTTTTTTCGAGATCCGGTAAGCTCTTAATAAATGCTGCACAACTTTTCGATTTTTCAGGAGGATTTAGATGAGCGAACGGACAGTTACTTTTATGGGCAATCCCTTGACATTGCTGGGACCGGAATTGAAAGTCGGAGCAAAAGCACCGGAATTTTCCGTTTTGGATAATAGCCTCGGACCGATATCACTGGCGAATTATGCGGGGAAAGTCAAAATCATTTGCGCGGTGCCGTCTCTGGATACGCCGGTATGCGATACCGAAACGCGTCGTTTCAACCAGGAAGCGGCTAATCTGAAAGGGGATGTTGTGGTGCTGACCATCAGTGCCGATCTTCCCTTTGCCCAGGCACGCTGGTGCGGCGCTGCCGGAATCGACAAGGTCGTCACTCTTTCCGATTATCGTGATCGCGCCTTTGGCAATGCCTATGGCGTGCTGATCAAGGAACTGATGTTGCTGACCCGTTCCATCTTTGTCCTGGATGGAAGCGATACTATCCGCTATATCCAGATGGTTCCCGAAATCACCAATGAGCCGGACTACGCCGCCGTGCTGGCGGCCGTCAAACCCTTACTGTAACCTCCCCTCACAAGCAAACCGTGGCGACGCGAAGATCGCGCCGCCACGGTTTGTTATTATCCCGAAATCTTTTTCAAAAGCCAGGCCATATTTTCCCCCAACACCCGCATGGTGTTGATTCCCTCCTCATCCTGCTCCACGTCGCCGATATTGCGTCCGATTCCCACATTCCAATAGCTGGAACCGGGAATGATCATTTGGGAAATGGTGAAGAAGTGGTTGATGGTATCGAATACGTGGGTGGCTCCGGCGCGCCGTACGGCAACGACGGCTGCGCCTGCCTTGCGTTTGTACATATCTCCGTTGGCGCGGGCCACCATTCCGCAACGGTCCATCAACGCCTTGGCCTCAGGTGTCAATGCGGAAAAATAGGTCGGAGATCCAATGATGATGCCATCCGATGCCAGCATTTTCTCAATGCAGTCATTGGCAATATCATCTGCCAGGACGCAACGGCAGTTCTTGGTCGTAAAGCATTGGTAGCAGGCGGTACAGCCGCGAATTTTGCCGTTTCCCACCTGAACCAGTTCGGTTTCAATTCCTTCCTTGTTTAACGCTTCGAAGACGTGTCCTATCAACAGTGCGGTATTGCCTTGAGGACGGGGACTGCCGTTGAATGCGGTGACTTTCATGGTGAACCTCCTGAAACATAATATCATTTGTTTTGGTTGTGCACTGTGATGCGGTTGGTAAGCAGGTTCTTGATGGTGGTCACAGTTCTTTGTCAACGCGTCTGATCATGATCGAATTGACCACCACTGAAACAGAGGAGAGGGCCATGGCCAGTCCTGCGTATTCCGGTTTGAGGGTTATACCGAAACGGGAGAGCAGACCTGCCGCAATGGGAATGCCGAGGATATTGTAGAACATTGCCCAGAACAGATTCTGCTTGACCTTGTCAAGGGTTGTGCGGCCGATTTTGATGGCGCGGACCACATCCAGCAGGTCGTCCCGCATCAGAACGATATCGCCGGTTTCCTTGGCCACGTCCGTGCCGCCGCCAATGGCAATGCCGATGTGGGCCTGCGCCAGGGCAGGGGCGTCATTGATGCCGTCCCCCACCATGGCGGTAATCATGCCGCTTAATTGATATTCTTTGACAAGATCCTGCTTTCGATCAGGCAGAACCTCGGCCTCGAACAGATCGACGCCGACTTGCTTGGCGACGATTGCTGCCACATCGGCGTGGTCGCCGGTGATCATGCAGGTTTTGATATCCATGCTCCGCAGCTCTTCTACCGCTTTTTTCGAACTTGGTTTCAGGGTGTCGGCGAAGGCGGCCACACCTACCAGCGTTCCGGCGGCAGCCACGAAGATCAATGATTTGCCGGCGCCAGTCAGCTCACGGGTTCTATCGGACAGCGGGTTCAGGTTAACTTCTTCTTCCTCCATAAGCCGCTCGTTACCCACGGCAAGGCGAAATCCCGCGTAGTTGCAGGTGATGCCATAGCCGCCGCGCTCTTCGAAATCCTCTACCTGACCCGGCTGGATGCCGGCTGTTCCGGCAGCTTTGAGGACAGCTTGGCCCAAGGGATGGGTTGAGTAGGCTTCAGCCGTGGCCAGGCATTCCAGGAGCCGGTCCGGATCGACGCCATTCACAGTTGCCAAGTCGGTCATGGTGGGGGTTCCGGTGGTCAGGGTGCCGGTTTTGTCCAGTAGCAGCACCTGCACGCGGGAGATGATTTCCAGGGCTGAACCGCGTTTGACCAGGATGCCGCGTCCCAGCGCTACGCCGCTGCCCACCATGATGGCAGTTGGGGTGGCTAAGCCCATGGCGCAGGGACAGGCGATGACAATCACGGCGATGGCGAATCTGAATGCGGTGAGAAAAGGCGCGTGCAAGGGGAAGAACCAGAGAAAAAAAGTAAGCAGGGACACCGCGATGACCACAGGCACGAACCAGCCGGAAACCGCGTCGGCAAAGCGTTGGATAGGGGCTTTATCTCCCTGGGCTTCGCGTACCATGCGCACGATCTGTGAGAGCAGGGTGGCTTCGCCGATGCGAGTAGCGCGCACATGCAGAGCACCGCTCTTGTTGATGGTTGCGCCGGTAACGTTGTCGCCGGTTTTTTTCAGAATCGGCAGGGACTCGCCGGTAACCATGGATTCATCTACTGCACCGCTGCCGTTGATGACTTCGCCGTCTACCGGGATCGTTTCGCCGGGGCGTACCAACACCACGTCTCCAACTTTGATCCGGCTGGCCGGCACCTCTTGTTCACCCTCTTCAGTAACAAGACAGGCCTTGTCGCTTTGCAGGTGGAGCAGCTTTTTCAACGCTTCTCCGGCTTTGCCGCGGGCGCGGGCTTCCAGGTATTTGCCGAGACGAATGAAAGCAATCAGCATGGCCGACGTTTCGAAGAAAACCTCTCGTCCGGGACCAAGAAGGCCGGTATAGGCCAGCAGGGAATAAAAATAAGCGGCCGACGTACCTAGTGCCACCAGGACATCCATATTAGCGCTGCGGTTTTTTATCGATGCCCAGGCGCCACGGTAGAAGACCAGGCCTGCGGAAAACTGCACAACAGTCGCGAGCAGCCAGTTGAACTGCATGACGGCCCGGTTGTGATGTATTCCCATGGTAAGCATGATCGGTAGCGATGCGAGCAGGGAGAAGATGAACCAATTACGCTGGGAGCGAAGCTCGTCGTTGCCCGAACTTTCATTCTGACTCAACTCGACCGGCGTATAGCCCGTGTCGTGGACGATGGTGAAAATGTCTTCGATGCCGATGCGTTGCGGATCAAAACGGACAAAAGCTGTTTCGGTCGCCAGGTTGACCACTGCAGCGGTAATGGCCGGATCTTCCAGTAGCTTTGTTTCCAGCCTGTTGACGCAGGATGCGCAGTGAAGTCCATGGACGCCGAAGGTCAACTCTCCAGCTGGTGCGGGACGGGTTATGCCGTACCCCAGTTTTTCGACGTTGCGGGCAATTTCATCTGTTGAAATGACGGTTTCATCGTGAGTCGCGACCAATTCTTCGGTGGCAAAGTTGACACCGGCTGATGAAACTCCTTCCAACGTGGCGATTGCTTTCTCGATTCGGGCGGCGCAACTGGCGCATGACATCCCGGTTATGTTGAAAACGGTCGTGGTCATAGGCTTTCGATTCTTTTTGTGTAAAAGTTTGAATCAATCCTTGAAATCACCCTTGATGGCGTGGTCCCAGGTAATTTTCATGGCGGCGGCGATCGGCAGCGCTAACAAAATTCCCCAGAAGCCGAGCAGTTCACCCAATGCCATGACCATGATAATGGTCATGAGCGGGTTGAGATTCATGGATTCTTTAAAAATTAAGGGCTTAATAATATACCCTTCCAAAAAGTATATCACACTAAAAGCAACGGTGGTTTGGGCCAACGCGGCAATGGTCTGATATTTGAACCAGGCAAAGAACAGAGCCGGGAGAGTGGCGATGATTACGCCGATGAAAGGGAGGATCGATGCAGCGCCTGCAAAGATTCCACAGAAAAACGGATGTGGTATGTCCAGAATCAGGAGTCCCGCCATTGACAGGATTGCCACAATGATCGAGACAATTACCTGGCCGCGCAGATAGCCACCGATGCTGCTATTGACCTCAAATCCAATGTCGATGAGAAGATCTCTGTTTCGTGGAGGAAGCAGGCTTTTCAGCGTTTCGATAATGGTATGTTTGTAGAACAGCATGAAGAAGACCAGAATCGGGGAGAGGACGATGTTGAAGATATTGAAAAAGATCTTGCTACCGAAGGAGTAGGCCATACCCCCGGTTTTTTGGGCAGCGGCATCGATATTGTCCGAAACTTTATCGATCAACCACTGGATCTCTTCCGAACCGTAGCGGACGGGAAGCCGTGATTTCCATTCTATGGCTATCTGTTTGATTTTTTGGATATATAAGGGCAGGTCGCGAACGAAACTATCCCAGCCCATGGTGAGCTTGGGTACAATGATGGCGAGGAAGAAAACACTGAGGACACCAATAAGCGCATACAGCAGGGCTAAGGCGCGAATGCGCTTGATGCCGTATTTTTCGGCTCGCATGACCAGCGGGTCCAGTAAATAGGCGATAACCCAGGAAAGCAGAAAGCACGAAATGGTGTGCTGCAGGGCATAGCCTGCTGCTGCAATAAGACACAGCAGCAGGATGGTGGCGATCAGTTTGCCATAGTCGCTGCGCTGCGTACTATGATGAGAGGGGCTCACATTGTCCCCGCGTCAGATGCTCGATAGACTTGCTGAGATTGTTTCGAGGGTATACAGGTTATTGACTTCCAGCCATTGTTTGACCCGGCTGGCGAGAAATTCATCCTTGATCTCCTTGAGACGGGCATGCTCTTCAGGAAAGAACGAAAGAATATCGTTGATATTGCCGAACGGCTTTCTGCCGTTTACGGAACTGCCCAAGAGCTTTTTTAGTCCGTCATCTTCAATTGCGCCGAGAAAACCATTCATGATTTGACGTTCAACACTGTAATCAAAACGGGGGATTTCAAGAAAACGCTCCCGATTGTTCTCCATTTGCCGCCAGAACTCTTCATCCTCAAGGGAGGTGGGGACAAAGAAAATTTCGCCGGTCTGGTTGTCTAAAAAATAGACTCGATTTCCCTGGCCGCTGCTAAAAGCATCAATCAGTTCATCCCAGACAATTTCAACATTATGTACAAATGCCATGGTGTCGGACCTCTATTCCTTGTTGACTTCTATGGTAAGTGACAGCACAATTCCCCTACTATGCGTACAATTTTTCTTGCAGATGCCCATCTGGTTTCACCGGATGATTTCAATTACCGGATACTGCTTCGTTTTCTGCAGAGCCTTGAAGGAAACACGGAAACGCTGTTCATCATGGGCGATCTGTTTGATTTCTGGGTCGGCTTTCCATCACAGCCGTTCCGGCAGTACGATATTCTTTTGGATGCGCTGCTGTCGTTGACGCGCAACGGATGCCGACTGGTTTATTTTGAGGGCAACCACGATTTTCACTTGGGCGCTGTTTTCCGGGATCGTCTGAAAGCGGAAATACATACCGGGGCTTCCATTCAAACCGTGCAGGGCAAACGGCTTTTTCTTTGCCACGGCGACCAGATAAATCGGGCCGACCATGGATATCGCCTGTTACGCCTGATACTGCGCAACCGGCTCACTGAAGCTGTGGTAAAACACTTTCCGCCAAGTCTGGCGCTGTACATCAAGGAGCATTTGCAACATACCAGCCGGGCCGGTTATCAGGAAAAGTCGGTGCGATGGGACTATCGCACGATCATTCGCGACTTTGCCCGATCTGCCCGGGATTTGGGGTGTGCCGGATTGGTAACTGGTCATTTTCACTTGGCTTTCAGCGAACAGCTTGATGACGCATCATTTACGATTCTCTCGCTGGGCGACTGGATGGAACAGTTTACCTATGGCGAGATGGTGGCGGGAAAACCATGTCTCCGAACATATGCTCCTGCCGGTATGCAACGATAATGCCTGAACTGGGAAATTTCCAGAACCGGTTAATCGCATCTACCGTTCGAAGAACTCTTCCAAGGCTTGTTCACCAACCTGCGATGACTTGATCTTCCACCGGTTCTGGTTGATAAGCAGCGCGACCAGGGCAATACGCGGATTCTTGGCCGGGGCAAAGGCTGCAAACCATGAGTAATGGCCTTGCGGGTCGGTTCCGTCGATCGAGCCGGTTTTGGCGCAAACATCTACATCCAAGAGAGGTCTGCCCCGGCGATCGTGAAATGCTCTGCGTGATGTTCCGGCGGTAGTCGTGCTTGAGAGCATCCGTGTCAGCGAGGCAGCAGTTTCGGCCGACAGGGGACGCCGAATTTCACGCGGAGAATGCACCTCACGGGCGGTCCCATCGGATTCTACCACCTTTTCAACCAGAGCGGGGTACATCATACGTCCGCCATTGGCAATGGCAGCCATCATTACGGCAGCATGCAGTGGTGAAATCTTGACATTGTGGTCGAGTCCTGCTCCCATCTGCATCAGTTCAAGGGTGCTCTGCGGTTCAGCCGCTTTACTCGCCTTGGTCGGGGTACCTAGCAACAATGCCTGGTTAAAGCCGTATTTACCGGCGGTTTCCATTATGGATGCCTTGCCGGCGATGTCTGCCGCCACTCTTCCAAATACCGGATTTACGGATTTGGCCATGGCATAGGTTACGTCCAGGCGGTTATTTTTGCCACGGGGGTTGGCGTTCCAGTGCTGGGGATTTTCAGACACAGATCTGCCGCGAAACTCAATCACTGTTTCGGGAGTCATGCGTTTGCTTTCCAGGGCAGCCGATGCGGTTACGATTTTAAAAAGCGATGCCATTGGGTAGAGGTCGAAAAAAGCATTCCGCTCCCAGTGGGGATTTATGGTTGAATGGGAGGTCATGGCCAGGATTCGCCCGGTGGCAGGCTCGATAGCCACAAACACCCCATAGGGAACCTTATGGTAAGCCATGAAATCATGAACCCGTTTCTGTAAGGCATTTTGAATGGTGTAGTGAAGAGTCGCAGAGGCACTGGTCCGGGCTGTCAACTGCTCTCCAGTGACGCTGGCGGATTCAAGCAGGGAACTGGCGGTTTCGAAGGGACTGGCTGCAGCAGGCTGTTTGGCTGCCTCCGCTACCCTGGGAGTCGAGGTCGGGTGCTTCTGGAACCAAGCCATCGTTGCCTTGGCCGCCTGCGGCGTCTTGCGCAGAATGAACAGGCACATCGGCGCCACTACCAGCACGATAGTCAGGAACAGCAGCAAGGCGCCGAGCTGTTTCCGCTGTTTTGTGCTGAAGTCAGGAAGCTTCCATGAGACGTTTTCCGGCGGATCGGTCAGCCTCCTGTTGACTGGGGCGATTCTTGAGGAGGAGGTGTTAAAAAAACGTCTTTTCTTGGTTAGGTATTTAAGGTCCTGCATGATAGTCCGGGATGAGTGAGATTTGGGTGACTATACAGGAAAATCACGGTTTTTGTCAATCAATCAGGGATTCCGGCTCATCCACCCAGAATCGCCGTTGCAGTTCCTCCAGCAGCGGGGTCAGGTTTTTGCGGTCGTTTGCTGCTACCATGATACCGCCGCGGGTACGGGCATATTGGCGAACTTTGAGAAAGGCGATGGTATCGTTTTTTTTCATATCTTTGAGTAAGTCTGATTTATTGAAGATCAGCAATTGCTGTTTGTCGCCCAATTCCAGTTCTTCGAGAATGCGATTTACTTGGGCAATATGGGCCTCGAACCGTGGGTTGGATGCATCCACCACATGCAGAAGCAGGTCTGCGTCACGCAGTTCCTCCAGCGTTGCCTTGAAGGCGCCCATCAGTGAGGCCGGCAGGGAACGGATAAAACCGACCGTGTCCGTGATGATCACCTCACGTTCGCGAGGAAAGCGGAGACGCCGGGTAGAGGTGTCCAAGGTGGCAAACAGCAGGTCTTCGGTGAATACCTTGCTTCTGGTGAGGGTGTTGAGCAGGGTGGATTTGCCGGCATTAGTGTAACCGACGATGGAAATGATCGGCACATCGGCCTTGACGCGTCGCCGCCGTCGCTGGTCGCGCCCGCGCGAGAGTTCCTTCAGTTCTTTTTCCAGGCTTGCGATGCGGTCGCGGATACGGCGGCGGTCGGTTTCCAGTTTTGTTTCCCCTGGACCGCGTCCCCCGATCCCTCCCATGAGCCGGGACATCTGCACTCCCCGGCCGATCAGGCGCGGCAGCAGATATTTCAACTGGGCCAGTTCCACTTGTACCTTGCCGTCCAGGGTTTGGGCGCGGCGGGCAAAGATATCCAGTATCAATTGGCTGCGGTCAATAACCTTCAGTTCTGTCATTGACGAAATTGAGCGGATCTGGGCTGGGGTCAGTTCCTGATCGAAGATCAGCATGGTGGCGCCGCGTTGTAGCGCACGAATGACCACGTCGCGCATTTTACCCTCGCCCATAAGGAAACGGGGGTTGAGACTGCGTGGCCGTTGGATGAATTCGTCAAGGGCCTCGATCCGGGCAGTGCGGGCCAATTCCCGCAGCTCGATGATGGAGTCTTCCGCGTCCTGACGTGTGCCTTCAATGGTAACCGAGATCAGGATCGCCCGCTCCAATGCATCACCGGCGACGCTTTTTGATCGTGTGGAACGTTCCAGGTCCGCTTCCAGTTCATCAATGAAGTGGACGCCGTCGAGATCGACCCGTTCAAAAGGGGTGACGGGAGATATAATGGTCGATGGCCCGCTCGCGACAGGGGAGATCCAGGCCAACTGGGCGGAAAACTGTGGTTTGCCCGGCGTAAAGAGCAAGGCTGCCACTAAATCCAGCCGCAGCAGGGACAAGTCGGTGAGATCGTCTTCGGTGATGTGCTCGTTGCGCAGGTGTGTATGGATCAGGCGCAGTCCGCGCAGGACGCGCTTTCCCAGTGGGTAGTCACGCAACTCGGGAATGACCAGCCCTTTCTCGTCGCCGACGATGACGTATTCCACAATACCGGACCTGTTGACAAGAATACCGATTTGGCGGCGGATGTCGCTGGATAGTTCCACAAGGCGGGTAGCCAATTCATGGGTGCAAAACTCCGCCGCTGGCACCCGTCTGCGGTAGAGACGCTCAAGCGCCTGAATTTGGCTGGTTTTCAAGCCTGCGAGATTGCCGGATGGTTCTTTAATAGGATGACTCCGTTATGTTATATTATTAGCGGTAAAGGATGTTGGGATGAATGATTCAGGTTCCGGTTGTTGTGTGCCGCGTTTAGGTTAAGGAAGAGCCTGAATCTGTGACGCTTCCATACCTACGCTAGCCAGAAAGGCCTCTGCCTTGGGCGCTTCTAAGGTCAGCGGCGATACGACGGAGGCTCCTCTGAACTGACGATTGCAACGACGCTGGCGGCGTTGTGGCCCCGGCTCTTTCTGGCACTTCGGTATTCCAGTGTCACGGATTCAGGATGAAGAAAAACGGAAATTATGCTTTTACAATAATACGTTCTTGCGATGATGGCAAGTGCGGGACAACACAAAGGCCCTGGATTGTGTTGTGTCCAGGGCCTTTTATTTTGCGAAGTCTCCCGACAAAGAAAAATTACAGACCGATCACGTTATATCCACAGTCAACATAGTGGATTTCGCCGGTAACGGCACTGGCCATGTCACTGCACAGGTACACCGCCGAGTTGGCCACGTCTTCCTGGGTGGTAATGCGCCGCAAGGGGGCTTTACCCTCCACCTGGTTAAGGATCTGCACGAAACCAGTAATGCCTGCGGCGGCCAGGGTGCGGATCGGACCGGCCGAGATGGCGTTGACACGGATGCCATCGGGCCCCACCGCCTCGGAAAGATAGCGTACAGAAGCTTCCAGCGCAGCCTTGGCAACACCCATGACATTGTAGCTGGGGAAAACCTTCGTGGAGCCGTGGTAGGTGAGTGTCAGGGCAGACGCGTTACGGCCCTGCATCATTGAGTGGGCTTCTTTCAGTATTGCAATGAAGGAATAGGCGCTGATGTCCAGGGCAGTGGCAAATCCCTCCCGGGTAGTGTTGAGGATGGTTCCCTTCAACTCTTCTTTGTTGGCAAAGGCAACCGCATGGACGATGATGTCGATACCATCCCAGACAGAGGACAATGAATTGAAAACAGACTTGATATCGTCATCGCTGGTGACGTTGCAAGGGAGAATCATGGCGGCATTCAGCTCTTCCGCCAGGGGGCGGACCCGTTTTTCGAAAGCATCTCCGGCATAGGTGACGGCAAGCTCAGCCCCTTGCTGGTGCAATGCCTTTGCAATGGCCCACGCGATGCTTTTATCGTTTGCTATGCCGAAAATAAGCGCTTTTTTGCCCTTAAGCAGTGACATATCTATTTATCCTCCAGTCATATATATGTTACGAAAGTGATTTGGCAGAAATCGATGCCGGACAACCGTACTCCTTATGTTGCCGACGGGTTGTTGTCAAAGCCGGGCGGCGATGCGGCGGGTTGGCTGGTTGATGGCGTCAGGCCCTGCCGACGCTCGTTCCGCAATCCTGAAAGCTGGTTTTCCATGTTCTCCAGGCGTTTTTCTATCCCGGCCAGAACGTCCAGTGTTCTGTCAAGCTTTCCCTTGATGGTAAACACCACAAACGGCATAATCAGCCAGACCACCGTCAGAAAAAAGCCGAGGATGCTCAACATGACCGCGAAACCGCCGAAAATTTCCATACCTTCTCCAATTCGTACGCGTGGAACGTCTATAGCATAGTGATGACCAAATGTTAATAACAAATCTGTAGGAATAACAGCTTAACCGTCAGGACTTCATCCGGTTTTTGCAAGCAGTTGTAAAAAGCGGTGATTGTCGTCGTGACTTGTGGTAGTTTGCTCCGGTTATCAAAATAAGCAAAGGGTACGACGTGAACTTGATTCCCATAACATCCCCCCGGTTTCTCCCGCCGGATATTTTGACAGGCACACCCGATTGGAAAGGGATTTTCGGCAATGAAAATCCGCTGGCATTGGAGATTGGCTGCGGCATGGGAGATTTCGTGACCCGGATGGCGCAGATTCATCCGGACTGGAATTTTATTGCCATTGACTATTACAACAAAGGGTGTGTCAAGACCTGTAAACGCATCGATGGCCTTGAGTTGAACAATGTACGTGTGGTGCGCGATGAGGCCCGCGGCTTTATGGAGCGTTGCATTCCCCATGAATCGCTACGGGCTGTGGTTATCAACTGTCCCGATCCCTGGCCCAAGAAGCGTCACCGGAAACGCAGATTGGTGAATGCCGCATTCGTCGGTTTTCTGGCGCAATTCATGATGCCGGGGGCTGATTTTCATTTTGCGACCGATTTCGATGACTATGGTGATGATGTGGCTGCGATGATGCCTGGCATCTCCGGATTTGAAAATGTCCTTGCTCCCGATCTCTACCGTCACGAGCGGGAACAATATCCATTGTCGAAGTACATGATCAAATTCATGGCTGAAGGGAAACGGATTTACTTTATCCATTACCGCAAGGTAACATGAACAGGGCAAGGGCCTGTCCGGCCCCTTATGTTGTCCTGACTGCTGAAGTAACCGGCTTGGTGTTATCTACTCTGACAAACAACCGGAGCCGATTTCGGGATTGTAGCTCTTGATGTCCGACAAATACGTTGAAAAATCGTTTCTCTACCTGCTTGTTTTTTCATTCCTGCTCCATGTGGGTGTGTTTATCGCATGGCAGTACCTGCCGTCGGAGAAACCACAGCCTCCGAAGGAACCGGTTTTTTTCGATCTTCAGCAAGTACCTGAAGCAAAGAGTCCTCAAATGCCGGCGCAGCAGGAGGTTCGGCGGCAGTCGGACCGGCGGAGACGTGTGGCGCGGGAGACTGCGCCGCGGGGCTTTGATGCCATTGACAGGGGAGCACGGCCGTCACGCAGGACTGCCCGTGCCTTGCCGTCTCAAACCAGAACTCCGGGGCAAACATCTTTACCAGGACCGCCGGGGCATCGGGAAACCCAGGTGCCCGAAGGCTCTTCGGTTGCCAGCCTGCTTAAACCTCGCTCGCAATCGGGCGGCCGGTCGCCGAGTGGCAGGCCGAGGCTCTTTCCGGGAGCCGGAGGCATGGCTCAACTTGAGGAGAGCTATCGCCGCAAGTTTGAGAAAGACGTTGCCGAGGGTGACACAACGTTTCTCAATACTGATGATATCCAGTTCGGTTCGTTTCTGCGGCGCTTTGAAAATTCGATTTATGGCGTTTGGCGCTACCCCGAAGAGGCGGCCAGGAACGGCATCCAGGGGATCACACCGGTTAAAATCACTTTCAACCGCCAGGGAGTGATTGTGGATGTGGAGTTACTGGAAAGTTCTGGTTCCAAGGTTCTGGATGATGAGGTGCGCCGCACCCTTAAATTGGTCGGTCCGGTGGGGAATCTTCCCAAGGGGTATAACAAGGACAAGTTTAAGCTTATAGCATTCTTTCAGTATGGCATGACGAGGAAATCTTTGAGATGAGTATCAACGGCTTTCTGATAGCTGCTCCCCAGAGCAGCAGTGGCAAAACAACGGTTTCACTGGCTATCATGGCCGGTTTTAAACGGCGCGGCCTGGTGGTGGCACCTTTCAAGTGCGGGCCGGATTTTATTGATCCCGGTTATCACCGGCTGGCCAGCGGGCGAGTCTCCATCAATCTGGACGGGTGGATGTGCCCGGAATTTTTTGTCGAACACACCTTCAGGCTACATGCCGGTAGTGCGGATGTTGCGGTGATCGAGGCGGTCATGGGGCTTTTCGACGGTTTGGGGGCGTCTCCCCTGTTGGGAAGCAGCGCCCAGATTGCCGCTATTACCGGCGCTCCGGTGGTGTTGGTGGTCAATGCCCGCGGCATGGCGGCCAGTGCAGCTGCCCTGGTCAAGGGGTTTGCGGAATTCGATCCGCGTGTCAGATTGGCCGGCGTGATTTTCAATAATGTGGGCAGTGCCACACATGGGGATTTGCTGCGCAAGGTAATGGCTGAGACAGTGCCCCATCTTACGGTATTCGGCTGCATTCCCCGCGATGAATCCCTGGCGATTCCTTCGCGGCATCTGGGGCTGGTCACGGTGGAAGACAATCCCCTTCCGCCGGAATACCTGAAGCACTTGGCGGATATGGCTGAGAAATACCTGGATCTTGACGGTTTGGCGCGGCTGCAAATCCCCCCCATCCCCCCTTTGTCAAAGGGAGGAGACAAGACTCTCCCATTGGGAAGCAAGGAAGAGGACGGCATGGTCCCTCCCTTTACAAAAGTGGGGGTAGGGGGGATTTCGCCCGTCCGCATCGCTGTTGCCCGCGACGCCGCCTTTTGCTTTGTATATGAGGACAATTTGCGGTTGCTGCAGGAGGCCGGGGCTGAAATCGTTCCCTTTTCTCCACTTGACGATAATGCTGTGCCGGATAGTGTGAGCGGTATCTATTTGCCGGGTGGTTATCCTGAACTGTATGCCGAACGCCTGGCAGCCAATAGCGCCATGCTCGATGACATTCGTCGCGCGGTGATGGATGATATGCCGCTGTATGCCGAGTGTGGCGGCTTCATCTACCTGACCCGGGGGATGGAAGACCGGCAAGGTGTGCCCTTGGCGGATTTTGCCGGTATTTTCCCGGTGCGGGCCTGTATGCTGCCCAAGCGAAAGGCGCTCGGTTACCGGCAGGTTGAACTTCAGGAAGATTGCATCCTGGGTGCCGGAGGCGATATTGTCCGCGGCCACGAGTTCCACTATTCGGAGATCGGGGAGATGTCGGCAGATGTCATGCGCAGGTATCAGGTCTCACGCCAGGGCGTCACTCTCGGCATGGAGGGCTACTGTCTGCGCAACTGCCTGGCTTCCTATGTGCACCTCCATTTCGGCAGCAATTCCCGCGTCGCGCCTACTTTTGTCGCTGCGTGCAGAAAATTCGGCGCTTCCCGCTGAGCTGGGCCAGAGGCTCCGGCAGCGCATAAAAAACACATTTCACCCAATGGAAAGAGATCGATTCATGAAACGCCGTTGCTCTATTCTGCTGTTTTCTGCAGCTCTGCTGGTTCTTCTACCGACCGCATCATTTGCCATGCACATCTCCGAGGGGCTTTTGCCGTTTTCCTGGGCGCTGACCTGGTTCGTGGCATCGACGCCATTCATCGCGCTGGGATTGCGGACACTGGCCAAACGTTCAGCCCAAGACCTCTCCAGCACACCGCTGGTGGGCATGATTACGGCAGTGGTTTTTGTCATCTCCTGCATGCCGATACCTGTGCCGACTGCCGGAACCTGTTCACATCCTTGCGGCACCGGTCTGGCTGCCGTGCTGCTGGGGCCGACACTGGGTGTTGTGGTGGCTGCGGTGGCGCTCCTGATTCAAGCGTTGTTTTTGTCGCATGGCGGGCTTTCCACCTGGGGCGCCAACGTATTTACCATGGGAGTGATGGGATCTTTTGCCGGATACCTGGTGTTTCGCGGCCTGCGCGCAACTAAGGTAGGAGTGGTACCTGCCGCCTTTGCGGCCGGCCTGGTTGCCGACTGGGCCACCTACGCCGGTACGGCAATGATTCTGGCTGCCGGAATCCGGGGTACAAGCCCTTTTTGGCCGCTGGCCAGCAAGATTGCCCTGGCCTTTGTTCCTACCCAGCTTCCCCTGGGGTTCATTGAAGGCGCAATTACGGCAGGCATGGTTTCGCTATTGTGTAAGAATCGGCCGGACCTGCTGTCCCGCACAGCTCTTGCGGATTTGGAGAAAAAGGATCAATGAAACAATTGTCCAGGATGAGTATCTGTCTGCTGCTTTGTCTCTTCTGTGGCGTAGCGCTTGTTCAGGCCGAAGACAAGTGGCAGGGGGTCGATGAGGCAGTGGTCCAGAAAATAGCCCGCGAACATGGCCGCGAAGCTTCCAAGTCGTTGATCGACACCAGCGAAGGGGATGTTCAACTGTTTGCGTTTCTTATTGCCGGGGTTGTGGGCGGTTTTGGAGCCGGTTACTACTGGCGGGTGCTTCTGGAGGGGAAAAAGAAGCAGAGCAGTGACAGCGATGTACTGAAATAATGAGTCTGCACTCCTTACCATTTCATTGTTCTGCCTCCTGCGGGGCGGGGCAGTCGCTGAGCGTAACATGTATGCAGCCGGAACAATTCGACTCTTCGCAGCCCTGTTGCCATCTGTTGATGTGGAACTGAAGTCAACTGGAGATTGCCTCGTTCCGTTCAGACACAATCCTCACGCCAAAGGCAGTCGGGTTGTCCGCATTTCTTGGAATGGTTGGTGTCGAAGCATTGCTGATTTCCCTCCGATAACTGGATTGACCGCACCAGTTCAGACTTTTTTACCCTTCCGGCTTTAACTCCTCGTCGTTTGGCAATTTCCTTGATTTCGTCGATTTTCATGCTGGCCCTCCTTGTTTGTACATCTGTTTGTCTTACGTTCAACTGTTGTCATAATTTTATTAGTAAATAGTAATACAAAAACAGGCGGAGTCAATTGCTTCTGTAGTCAAACAATAAGAATAAAGAAAGTTGTGTTTTTACATTAAGATTACGCCGGGCAGTGGTGGCATTATGAATTGATTTGAAGTAGTATGCCCGCCATGTTCATTAAAAAGACGATTGTAATGTGGATAACGCTCGGGGGCCTTTCTTTACTGCCTGCAGTATCCCATGCCGTATATTTCGCTACTGCCGCAAAGCCGGGGCCCGGCTATCAGTTAAAACTGTTTCCGTATTTTTATACTGCGGACACCCGCACCAATAAAGATGGTAACTCTGCAGTTAATGATTTGGGACTGAAGAGGTATGGTGTCGGAATCGGCAGTTTCTACCAAATCGGTGACCTGACGTTGAGCGCCGTCATTCCGGTCGGCAAACTGGAAGTTGGTAAGCAGAAAAGCGAGGATGCCGGTTTTGGAGATATCCAACTGCGCGCCGGCTGGTATCTGCCCGTGGAATGGGTAAGTATTTTACCGACGTTGATGATCAAGGTTCCTACCGGCAGTTTCGACAAAAAATGTGCGGCCAACATGGGTGACGGCCAGACCGATCTTGTTGCCGAACTGTATCTCTTCAAGCTGGTACAGCCGTTTTCCTTTGATGCCGTACTTAAATACAACACCCGCTTCCGTAATCCGGACAGTGATTTCACTCCCGGCAACGAGTTCAGCGCCGAAGGGTTGGTCACGTTGCGGCTGGCAGAAAAAATCAGGGTCGGGCCTGCCGTCAATTTTCTTATTGGCGGAGATAACAGAAAAGGCGGCAAGACCTTGGTTGATAGCGGTTTGATGCGTTTTTCCGCCGGAGGCGAGATCTGGTACGGCCGCTTTGAGCGTGCGAACATATCCGTAGCGGCCTATCAGGATTTGCTGACTCGCAACACCAATGAAGGAATTACCGTAATGAGCCGTATCGTATTCAATTTCTGACAGATACCCATATGCCAAGAGCCATTTCAGTTTTTTTACTGTTTTTACTTTTTCTTCATGTTGCTTTGCCTTGTACGGCGGCTTCGCCTCCTCTTGTCCTCCATGCTGCAACTGCATTCTCTCCACTGGCCGGTCATATCGACATCCTCGAAGACAAAGAAGGGAAATTGACCATTGACGAGGCTAGCTCTCCAGCGATGGCAGCGCGCTTCATGTCCGACATGGGGGACGTCCCGAGCTTTGGATTTACTAAAAGCGTCTATTGGCTGCGATTTACGATTGCAAAAAACGCAGGGGCAGACAGACTCTGGCTGCTCGAGCTGACAGCCCCTCACCTGTATTACCTCGACTTCTACGCTCCGAGTCGAAGGGGGGGCTTTGAACACATGCAGTCCGGCAGCATGCGGCCAATGAGCATACGGAAGTTCCCGCACAGGAATCCCGTTTTCCCGCTTGGTATTGACGAAACGGGCCAGACCTTTTATCTGAGGGCCGATGCCAGAATATTCACGTTTTTTCCCCTGACGCTCTGGTCCGCAGAGGCTTTTGCCGCCCTGAATCACCAGCGGGATATCTTTCATGGCTGCTTCTTTGGGGCTATTCTGCTGATGTGCGTCTACCATATATTTCTTTTCATTTCCCTGCGGGACAGGAACTATCTGTATTATGTTTTCGACATCTTTTTCTTGGCATTGTTTGAATTTGTCACGAAAGGTTTTTTCATTGAAACCTTTGCTGTCAAGTGCCCGTCGATCAATCAATATTCTTATGTTATAGGTGCACTCGCTATTTTCGCAGGTCTGCTTTTTGCCCGGAACTTCCTTTCAACCGGTCGCAATACTCCGTCTATCGACCGGATTATGCGGATACTCATGTCGTCGGCCCTCCTGACAATTCCGGCGGCGCTTGTCATGTCGCCGGCAGCCGCTAGGGGGGCTTTGGCGGTTGTCGCTCTCTGCGGTTCTTTCACCCTGCTGTTTGCCGGTGTGGCATGTCATCGCGCAGGTTACCATCCGGCCCGCTATTTTCTCGGCGCCCGCATCTTCCGCAGTATCGGGGTATTAATTTATGTTCTGGCCGTATTTAGAGTCCTTCCCTGGAATTTTCCGACCCTGTACGGCATGCAGATAGGAGTGATGCTCGAGGTGGTGCTTCTCTCTTTCGCTCTTGCCGACCGCATCAATGTGATGCGGCGCGAGAAGGAAGCGGCAGAGGCGGAATCAGTCAGGACAGCAAAGGAATCGGAACAGAAGGCAGTGGAATTGGCTGAGGAAATGACCGTGGAATTGCGCGAGGCATTGGCCGGCGAACAGCGGGCGCTGGAGCGCCAGAACAGGTTTATGGCCATGTTGTCCCACGAATATCGTACTCCACTAGCCATCATCCGGGCCAATCTGGATCTGATGGAGCTAAAGGAGGCTGAATCCGGTGACAGTCATGCACCGAGGCTGACCACCATGAAGCATGCTGTTGGCCGTCTGGTGGAGGTGATGGAGGTTTCCCTGCAAAAAGAGCGGCTGAACGGCTTTCGCTCGCCTGCTGCAATGGAACGGATAGAACTGATCCCATTCCTTGACGCCATAATCGACAGCGCCGAAGGACTATGGCCGGAACGCTTCTTCGTCTTTCAGCCGGAAGTGGCTGAGGCGGCAATCATGGGAGAGTTCGGTCCTCTGAAGACCGCACTCTTCAACCTGCTGGACAACGCCTGTAAATACTCCCCGACCGATGAACCGGTGACAATTGAATGCCGGGTTGACAAGGGAGTGGCGACCATAGTCATCCAGGACCGCGGCAAGGGGATAAACCCTGGTGAGGCGGATAATGTTTTTAAAAAGTATTTTCGCGGCGCAAGCAGCAGCGATACCAGCGGGGCCGGAGTGGGCTTGTGGCTTGTCAGGCAGATTGTGGAGCAGCTTGGCGGTTCGGTTTCTCTTGAGCGTTGCGACGGCGGTGGAACCGCCGCCACAGTCTGTTTATGTCTTGAGTAGTTTGTTCGCCGTCATTGTCAGAATTTGTCGGTTGCGCTCGTCTTCGGTCCGTTGCATAATCCGCCCATGGATCTGGATATGTCCCTGAAACCACATACTCCGCTGCATTCTTCCGAGCCGTCCGGTTGCCGGATCATCATGGTCGAAGATAACCAGGCGCTTCGGGACAGCATTGCCGAATACCTGACCATCGTCGGGTATGACGTAACCGCTGTCGAATCCGGGCTGGCCTTCTATCATGCCTTGGCGGAGCAGGCCTTCAGCGTTGCTGTCATCGACCTGGGACTTCCCGATATCAACGGTCTGCAGTTGGTTGAATACATCCGCAACAATACCGCCATGCGCTGCATCATCCTCACCGCTCGCGATCTTGTTGACGACCGCATTGCCGGGTATGATTCAGGGGCCGACCTGTACATGGTCAAACCGGTAGATTGCCGCGAGCTTGCCTCGGCGCTCTCCCGCATGGTTGAGCGCGTTTCAGCAAACAGTGATGCCACGGAGTATTCCGGGCAATGGCGTCTCAATCGCCAGGATGCCACCCTCGTCACCCCTTCCTGTGCAATCGTGCCGCTCACGGCTCGCGAGATGGATTTTCTGCTCTGCCTTGCCGTATCACCCGAAGAAGCCATTCCACGCACCACCATTCTGATGACCCTTGGCTATACAAACGACGAATTTTCCAATCGCGCCCTCGAATCACTGATCCGCCGCCTGCGCCGCAAGATCGAGGGGGTCTTCGGCTCCTCGCCCATCCTGACCCGTCACGGCATCGGCTACTTTTTTTCCGCTTTGCTCAACCTGAATTAATTCTACTTAGTCAGATTGACTTTTGGCTGCAATGTTTGCTCCCCCCATCCCCCTCCCAGCCTCCCCCTTGAAAGGGGAGGAGTTTAACATTCCCTCCCCTTCAAGGGGAGGGTTAGGGTGGAGATGGGGTTAAGCTGGCAATGTGACTAAGTAGAGTTAGTCTTCAACGCCCATTTTTGTCTTTTAAATATTCAGGTGGGGGATAGATCCGGTTATTTTCCGCTCCGGGACCGGCTGTTTCGGAGCGGACCGCGGCGGCCACCGCCAAGGGGTTTATTCTTCTGTGGCGGTTGCGGCCGGGCTATGCTGACTGTTATTACCTTGTCGATCAAAAGAGCGCCATCCAGGGTTTCGACTGCATCCTTGGCCTGGTCGGGTGTCGCCATCCTTACGTATCCACAGCCCTTGAATTCTTTTGTTTGTGCATCCCTGATCAGGTGGATCGACGTAACGGCGCCGGAAACCGAAAACAGATTCCTAATATCCTCTTCCGTAGCTTTTGCTGAAATACTTCCCACATATAATTCGTTTTTCATGGTTTTCCTTTTCTGAAATGGTTCTACACGTAGATTTGCCGGAGGAACTCCAGGCTTTTTAGGTGGCGTCCGGCATGGGTTGCCAGGGCCTCGTCCAGTGCACTGCCGGCTTGCTCCAGTTCCTCGGCCGGAAAGTCAATCAATCCAAACGTCCCGGTTTCCAGGCAGGCATTCAGCCGTTTCAGCGTCGCGGGCATCAATGGTTTGCCGTGCGCGGCGCAGGCGCGGCAGGCCAGTTCCCCGTTGCTTTGCTGTAATGCTCCCTGCCCGTCAAAGGGAGCGCCGCAGCGGCTGCATTCCTCCAGCGAAGGGCGATACCCGAGGATATTGAGCAGGTTGATCTCGAAGAAGCGGCGTTCCGGTTCGCTTGCATCGGATGCTTCCAGCCTGTCCAGGTAGGCTGCCAGCAGCCGGAACAGCCGGGGCAGCGGGTGGCCTTCGGGGGTCATGGCGTCCACCAGTTCGCAGGCATACAGCGCATGGGCAATTTTTGCCAAATCAGTACGAATCAGGGGGTAGACGCTGTAGATGTCTGCTTGGTGCAGTCCGGACAACCCCTGCTTGATTCCGACATGCGCTTCGATGCGCGCAAAGGTTTCCAGAGCGGCCCCGAAACGTTTCCGGCTGTTTTTTGCCTTGCGGGCAAAGGCTTTGATCCGGCCGTGCTCTAGGGTAAAGAGCGACACGATCCGGTCACTGTCGCCGTAGTCGAGGGTCGAAAGGACAAAAGCCTGGAGTTTTTCCGAGTGCATGGCGGTTCCCATAGTGTATGTGCCAGTCTAACGGGGTCCGCTCTTTCCGTCCACCATTTATTCGATCTTGTGAAAACCATGTAACACGTTAAACTATAACTATCTGAAGGTGTCATTCCAATTTCAAATCGAGGCGGCAAGGGCTGAGACAACAAAGGCGTACTGGTTGTACGCTGAGGAGCTGAGGATGAGCCGATACAGGTAACACCTTGGTTTGGAAAGGGAATAATCGAGGTATAGTCTATGATCCCATCTTTTTGGCGACCATTGCTGGCAGTATTGCTGGTTGTGTTCATTTTCAATATAGCCAATCTCTTCTTTGCGCAACAGAATAGCGACGTGGCGCCGATCAGCTACAGCCGTTTCCGCAGTGAGCTGGCGGCTGACAATATCAAGAAGCTGATTATCAAAGGTTCGGCCATGACCGGCGAGTTCAGGGCCAAGACCAAGGTTAATGTCCAGGCCGGAGGGAAAGAAGCGGTTCGCGAGGTAACCGGTTTCAGCAGTGTCATGCCGTCGATCGCCGATCAAACCTTGATGACTGACTTGACGGCCCACAAGGTGGATCTGACGGCAATATCGACGGAGACGTCGCTTCTGACCAATGCCCTGATTTATGTGGCTCCCTGGCTGATTCTGATCGGCATCTGGTGGATGGGGATGCGGTCCATGCGAAGTCAGGGACCCGGCGGAATGATGGGCGGTTTCTCCCGTTCCGGAGCAAAGGCGTATATGGCGGGGGAGAAGCTGGCGGTGACCTTCAACGATGTTGCCGGTATGGAAAACAGCAAGCAGGAATTGAAGGAAATCGTGGACTATCTGCGTAACCCCAAGCAGTTTGAACGCATTGGCGGCAAAGTACCCAAGGGAGTGCTGCTGGTGGGGCCGCCGGGAACCGGTAAGACCCTTCTGGCCCGTGCGGTAGCAGGTGAGGCAGCGGTAGCTTTTTTCAGCATATCCGCCTCCCAGTTTATCGAAATGTTCGTTGGTGTCGGCGCCAGCCGGGTGCGTGACCTGTTTGCCAATGCCAAGAAGGCTGCTCCCAGCATCATCTTTATCGACGAGCTGGACGCAGTCGGGCGCAGCCGCGGCGCCGGTTTTGGCGGCGGTCATGACGAGCGGGAACAGACCCTGAATCAATTGCTGTCGGAGATGGATGGCTTTGACCAGCACGAGGAGGTCATTGTGCTGGCAGCCACCAACCGTCCCGACGTACTCGATCCGGCCTTGCTGCGTCCCGGCCGCTTTGACCGGCATGTGGTGATAGAACGCCCCGATTGGCGCGACCGGGAAAAAATTCTCCAGGTTCACGTGCGCAAGGTAACCATGAACGGGAGGGTTGATCTGGGAGTCATTGCCCGGGGAACTCCAGGTATGACCGGGGCGGATCTGGAAAATCTGGTCAACGAGGCTGCTATCCTTGCTTCGCGAGAAAATGCCCTGGCGGTTACCATGGAGCATCTGGAAAAAGCCAAGGACAAAATTCTGATGGGAAGCGAGCGGAAGATGATCATTTCGCCGGAGGAAAAGCGGATTACCGCCTATCACGAGGCGGGCCATACGCTGGTGGCCAGGCTGCTTCCCGGCTCGGACCCCATCCACAAGGTAACCATCATTCCCCACGGCATGGCACTGGGCGTAACCCAACAGATTCCCGAAGACGATCGCTACCACTATCCCAAGAGCTACCTGGAAAACCGGCTGGTGGTGGTCATGGGCGGCAGGATGGCGGAACGGCTGGTGTTCGGGGAAGTTTCCAGTGGAGCTCAAAACGACCTGAAGGTTGCCACCAGTCTGGCTGAGAAGATGGTTTGCCAGTGGGGGATGAGTGAAAAAGTGGGGGGTATGACCTTCAGCAGGGGGGAGGAGCATCCCTTCCTGGGTATGAAGCTGGCTGAGGAGAAGACATTTTCCGAGGCAATGGCCTGGCGCATAGATCAGGAGATCGCGGCTTTCATTGCCAAGGCGGAGCAACATGCCGGGAAATTGCTGGCCGCCAACCGCGATAAGCTGGACCAACTGGCGCAGGCTCTGCAGGATGAGGAAACGCTGAATAGCGTACGGGTGGACGAGATCATTGGCAAGCTTGATACTGTCGAGGTGTTGCCCGCCTGATTCGGAGCAAAGGCCTATTCCCATGGGAGCTGGCCTTTGTTTATATCTTGAGTCCGTGACGCTTCCATACCTCCGCTAGCCTGAAAGGCCTCTGCCTTGGGCGCTTCTAAGGTCAGCGACGATAGGGCGGAGACTTACCGAAGCTGACGGTTGCAACGACATAGGCGGCGTTGTGGCCCCGGCTCTTTCAGGCACTCCGGTATTCCAGCGTCACAGACTCAGGTCGATGCTACTGCCGGCGTGGAGCAATTTATCGAACACTCCGGTTATCTCTTCAGAGATTGGAGTTTGAGTTCACTCATCTTTTCGGCATGTCCCTGAATGCCCATTTCTTTGATCTGGCCGATGCAGGCAGCTCTATCGGATCGAAAGAGTAATGCGAAGATTTTTGACACGAAGTTGTTGAATTTACGACAATCTTTTGGATTTGAAAATTCCTTGCATTCGGCACAGGTAGAATAGTTATTTTCAATGCAGCAGGATCGCACGGCGCACCAGCTTGCTTTTTCATTGTCATGGCAGCCTGGGCATTTTTCCTGGAGATATCTTTTGCAGGCTCCGCAGTATAATCCACAATGAGCTACCAATGTCGGGTCTGACACTATTTCTCTCATGTAATCTCCCTTCCATCAGTTTGAATGTTGATAAAGATGCGGGCGCGATAATGATTAACGCCACGTGTGGTTGCAACTAATGCAATTTTCCCTATGAACACAAACGATCTCTCCGCATTTGGAACATGCCCATCTGTCTTTTTCTTGTTTGATGAAATTTTTGATTCCGGATTGCTTGATGTTAGTAAGGTTATCAATCATGCTCATGCCGTATTTTGATCTGTACCGTTTGTCGAGGTGTTTCAGTTGATCACAGGGGTATTTGCTGCAATCGGCGCAATACCCCAAGTCAGCGGTCTTGAGCATTTCGCACTGCTTTATCCGGCACTGTGCTCTGGTTTTTGGCTTTGGATGGTCATCGTCCCTGCATCCTGAGCAGGGGTTCTTTTTCCGAGTGTAGGCACGACACAGGCGGCAGTTCATTCCGCAGGGGGCGATCAGGCTTGGAAGCATCGGTTTTGATTTTGTCGATGAATTCTTTTTCATCTGGCTGGCAATTGCCTGATAACCTTCGGTCCAGTTTTCCGTTGCTTTATGTGACTCAGTATTAGAATGTATTGTTACTCTATTTTTAATAATTGTCAAAGAAGATAGTGTGTTTCTTGTTTTGTCTTCGCCATGACTTCTTTATCCGGTAAACTGCGATTACTGCACAATTTTCTAAAAAACGTTCAGCAACAATTCATGGACAACCATCCGTTGTTTTGCATATACTTCCGGCCATTCTGAAGTAGAATGGATGATAGAGTGAAACACTCAATTCCGGTTCCACTCTATGAGAGATCCGGCATATCACTGGAGTAGAGAAGGTGCATGTTCAAACCGGCAACAAGGGAGTTTTTCTGGTATGAACGGAACACGCGTGCTTATCATCGATGACGAAGAGATGGTGTGTATATCCCTGGCAGCTTACCTGGAAGATATCGGTTGTCAGGTGCTGCAAGCATCCAATGGCCGCGAGGGACTGGATGTCTTTTTCCGGGAACGGCCGGACCTTGTTCTCACTGATTTGCGTATGCCGGTTATGGACGGTTTTGCTGTTGTCGAATACTTGACGCGTGAAGCGCCGGAGACTCCGATCATCGTTATTTCAGGTATCGGAAATATCAGCGAGGCCATCCGCGCCATACACCTCGGCGCGTGGGATTATCTCAACAAACCGATTGAGGATATGGATGAGCTGGAGATTACCGCCCGGCGAGCGCTGGAACGCACCCGGTTGCTGCAGGAAAACCGCTTATACCGCCAGCACCTGGAGGAATTGGTAGAACAACGCACCAGACAACTGGGAGAAAGTGAGCAACGTTTCCATCAACTCTTCCTGCAGCACGGTGATGCCATCGTGCTTTGCCGTGGCACTGATCTGGAAGTATTCGACATAAATCCGGCGGCATGCGCTTTGTTCGGCTATTCGGCCCAGGATGTGGCACAGGGCGGCCTCGGATTGATTATCTCCCCCCGGGATTTGCCTCTGGTCTCTTCGGGGCTTATGGAGATGCCGCATGGCACCGCGTTTCTGCGGGAGCGGGTTGCGGCAATGACCAGGGAATGTGCCGAATTGACTATTTCCTTCAAGGGATGGCGGATCATATTCGATAACGGTGTCATGTACTACTGTTCCATAAGGGACATGGGCGAGAAGATCCGTGCCGAGGAGGAAGCGCGGGCCAATCATGCGCGTCTGATTCAGGCCAACAAGATGTCCTCGCTGGGGTTCCTGGTATCCGGCATGGCCCACGAGATCAACAACCCCAACAATTTCATCAGGGTCAATGCCGCCTTGCTGGACGACATCTGGCGGGATACGCGCCCTTTGCTGGAGGCGCTTGCTTCTCAGGAAGACGGTATTACCCTTGGTGGTCTCAGCCTGAGTGATGCGTCGGAAACCGGCGCTCGGTTGATAGACGGCATTGCGCGCGGTTCGGAACGGATCAGCGCGGTGGTGAAAGGTCTCAAGGATTTTTCCCGCGCCGATACCACCGGGCTTGACGGCTCTGTTGACATTAGCCGGGTGATTGCCGATGTCCGCATGATTATCGACCACCAAATTCAGGCCGGAACAGACCGCTTCCAGGTCAATTGTCCGGGCAATCTCCCGGCCATACGGGGAAGCCATCAGCAGATCGAACAGGTGCTGATCAATCTCCTGACCAATGCTCTACAGGCTCTGCCGGACAGAAATCATGGCGTGCGTATCGACGTCTCCCATGACACTGCAACAGCCGAGGTGTTGTTTTCGGTTATGGACGATGGTGCGGGGATGACGCCTGATGTTCTAGCCAAGCTAACGGAACCGTTCTTTTCGACACGCGCCGCCGAGGGCGGCACCGGCTTGGGGCTCTCAATCTGCAAATCAATTGTCCGTGATCATGGCGGCACGCTGTCGTTTGTTTCCGAATTTGGCCGGGGCACGACTGCGACGGTGCGTCTGCCGGTGAAGAAAAAAGGGGAATAAGACACACCATGGACAAGAATATCGCCACCCCTTTCACTATTCTGCTGGTGGATGATGAGCAGGATGTTCTTTTTAGCTACTCGGTCATGTTTCGTGGGGCCGGTTTTACGAATGTTCTTACCGAGGCTGACAGTCGGGCAGTGTTGCCGTTGTTCGAGACAACGCGCGTCGATCTGGCTGTGCTCGACCTGCAGATGCCTCATTTGGGCGGTTATGAGTTGCTGACCAGGATACGGGAGAAATATCCGCAGGTACCGGTCATCATCGTGACGGCGGCCAACGAGGTCGAGATGGCGGTTGCCTGCATGAAGGCCGGCGCCATGGATTACTTCGTCAAGCCGGTGGAAAAGAACCGGTTGATCGCAAGTGCCCGCCGTGCCCGCGAGTCGTATGACCTGCGCACTCAGTTCGATGTGCTCAGGGATTCGTTCCTGAATGGCGAATTACAAAACGAGAGCGCTTTTGCGAACATAGTCACGCGTTCCGAACGTATGCGCCGTATTTTTCAGTACCTGAATGCCGTTGCTCTCAGCTCTCAGCCGGTGATGATTGCGGGGGAAACCGGCACAGGTAAGGAGCTTGTCGCCCATGCCGTACATGCTGCCAGCGGCCGCAAGGGCGCATTCGTGGCTGTCAACGTGGCTGGACTGGATGATCAGATGTTTGCCGATACGCTTTTTGGACATTTGCGCGGTTCCTTTACCGGCGCGGACCAGAAACGCGAAGGACTGATATCCAAGGCAGCGGGTGGTACGCTCTTTCTGGATGAGATTGGAGATCTGGGAGCAGCCTCGCAGGTCAAATTGCTGCGCCTGCTTCAGGAAGGGGAGTATTTTCCGCTCGGCTCCGATATTCCCCGCCGCAGCGATGCCCGCATTGTAGTTGCTACCCATCGTGATTTACACCGTCATCAGCAGGAAGGAACATTCCGTTCCGATCTGTATTATCGCCTGTGTACCCATCTGGTTCGCCTTCCGACTCTTGCTGAACGGCGCGAGGATATCCCTTTGTTATTGACGCATCTCTTGACCGAGGCCGCCCATTCCATGAAGAGGGAGATACCGACTCCGCCGCCCGAGCTTGTCCGCTATCTTGAATCCTATTCCTTTCCCGGCAATGTCCGTGAATTGCGGGCCATGGTCTATGATGCCGTGGCGCTGCATTCCCGCGGCGTACTCTCCATGGAGAGCTTTCTCAAAGCAATGGGCGCCACTCCCGCGATTCCTCCACAGGTAGCGGATTTGTCCGGTGAAGCGGTCTTGCACTTCCCGGACGGTAGCATTCCCACGCTCAAGAATGCGGAAAAAACCCTGATTGCCCAGGCCTTGAAGCTCTCCGACGGCAACCAGGGATTGGCTGCACGCTACCTTGGTATCACGCGTCAGGGGCTTAACAAGAAGCTCAACCGTGTAAAAGAATAGCCCACAGCCTCCTTTTTTCACGCATCTTCCCATCGCATCCCACCGAACCCCTGCGACATCCGTTGCCGGCTTCCATTCGTTGCCGGTACTCCAAAGGTTGATTCAACAGCGCTCCATCATATTCTCCACCTTGTCTGGGCAACATTCGTCGCATCCCTTTATGGATCTATAACAATATAACTTATTGTTATTGCTAGATTTTATTTTGGGCACGCCTCCTGCTATTTGTATGGCGCACATAGCGTTATGAATTCAAATCAATAATGGCTTTGGAGGGCGCGGTAATGGCAAAGACAATCATGACAGTCGATGATTCGGCCAGTATTCGTCAGATGGTGGCATTTACCCTTAAACAGAGCGGCTGCACCGTCGTTGAAGCGGTAGACGGCCGCGATGCGTTGAACAAGCTGAGCGCTCAAAAAGTCGACATGCTGCTCACCGACCTCAATATGCCCAACTTGGACGGCATCGGACTGATCAAGGGAGTCCGGTCCGGCACCCTCAACAAATTCATTCCCATCATCATGCTCACCACCGAATCACAAGACTCCAGAAAAGCGGAAGGCAAAGCAGCCGGCGCTACCGGCTGGATCGTCAAACCCTTCAAACCCGAACAGCTCATCGCCGTCATCAAAAAAGTGCTGGGGGGATGAGCCGGGGGGCATGGCAGAGTGTTTTTCTGATTCCTACGAAGATAGCTGCGAAAAGGAGATTTGAAATGTTGAAGAACATGAAAATCGGACCGCGTCTGGGGTTCGGGTTTGGCATCGTCATGGTGCTGATGGTGATAGTGGGGGGATTCGCCATTGTCAGAATCAACTCGATGAACGGTCTTGTGGACGTGATCGTCAACAATCGCCTCCCAAAAGTAGTTCAGGCGAACGAGTTGATTCAAAACATTAATATCGTTGCCCGAGCTTTGCGCAACGTGGTTATCGACCCCGGCAAGGCAACACAGGAGGCCGAGCCGAAACGGATCGCGGAATGCCGGAAGAACGTCGGTGAACTTCTTGATAAGTTGAAAGAGACGATCAAAACCGACAAGGGTAAGGAGATCTTGGGCAAGATTGCTGTGGTACGGCCTGTTTACCTCAAACAGATAGATACCTATATGGAACTGGTCAAGTCCGGCAAAGCCGACAAGGCCAAGGGAATGCTGTTGACCGATATCCGGGCCAGCCAGAGTGTCTACCTGGATGCGGCGAATGAGTTGATCAAGTACCAGACCGGGCAGACGCATGAAGCCGGTATGGAGGCTGCCACCGAAGCCAGGCAAGCCCTAATCATAGAGTCGAGCTTGCTGACCATTGCTATGGTTCTGGGGCTCGTGCTGGGGGTAATGATAACCCGTTCCATTACCCGTCCGGTCAATGCCTGTGTCGATGCCGCCAACAGGATTGCCGCCGGAAACACGGATGTGCGGCTCGATACCGGCAGCAAGGACGAGACCGGTATCCTCCAGGCTGCCATGCAAAAGATGGTGGAGGCGATCAATGCCCTGATCAAGGACGCCACCATGCTTTCAAACGCAGCAGTGGCGGGCAAGCTTGCCATTCGCGCCGATGCTGCCGCGCATCAGGGCGATTTCAAAACCATCATCGTAGGCGTAAATGACACATTGGATGCCGTTATTGGGCCGCTGAACGTGGCGGCTGAATATGTGGACCGGATTTCCAAGGGAAACATACCGCCTCTGATCAGCGACACCTACAACGGCGATTTCAACGCCATCAAGAACAATCTCAACATCCTTATCGATGCAACCAACAAGATCACTGTTGCTGCAAAGGAGGTATCCGGCGGCAACCTGATGGTTGAACTGAGGGAACGTTCTCCGGAAGACGAGCTGATGCGCGCACTTTCCACCATGGTCTCGAAACTGGTGGAAGTCGTAGAAAATGTGAAGTCGGCGGCGGACAACGTGGCTGCCGGAAGCCAGGAATTATCTGCTACGGCCCAGCAGATGTCCCAAGGCGCGACCGAGCAGGCTGCCAGCGCCGAAGAGGTCTCCAGCTCAATGGAGGAGATGACGTCCAGTATCAGGCAGAATGCCGACAATTCTTCCCAGACCGAGAAAATCGCTGTCAAATCCGCGTCCGATGCTATGGAAGGGGGCAAGGCTGTTGCGGAAACCGTCAGTGCCATGAAGGAAATCGCCACCAGGATCGGCATTATTGAAGAAATTGCCCGACAGACTAATTTGCTGGCTCTCAATGCAGCCATTGAGGCGGCTCGGGCCGGTGAGCATGGCAAGGGCTTTGCCGTTGTGGCAGCCGAGGTACGCAAACTGGCCGAACGCAGCCAGAAAGCTGCCGGAGAAATCGGGAATCTGTCCGCCACAAGCGTGGATGTAGCCGAGAAAGCGGGCGCCATGCTGACCAGCATCCTTCCCGATATCCAGAGAACCGCAGACCTGGTTCAGGAAATCAGCGCTTCCAGCAAAGAGCAGGATAGTGGAGCCGAACAGATCAATACGGCCATTCAGCAACTGGACAACGTCATCCAGCAGAATGCCTCCGCATCAGAGCAGATGGCCGCAACTTCAGAGGAACTTTCCTCGCAGGCCGAGCAACTCCAAAATATTATAGAGTTTTTCAGGATCGATGATTCTCCGGTACAGCACATGGTTTCAAAAAGCAGGCCTCTTGGCAGGCAAGTGCCGGTTTCCGCCGCGCCCAACAAACGGCAGAAGAGGGCAAAGACGGCAAATACAGGCGTGAACTTGCGTATGGGGGAATATGACGGCCAGGACGAGGATTTTGAGAAGTTCTAGAAGGAGAAAACAATGGCGGTAGCAGCAATAGCGGAGACCCGGCAGTACCTGACATACAAATTATCGGATGAGGTATTTGCCGTTGATGTTGCCAAGGTGCGGGAGATTCTTGAGCTTACGACAATCACCAAGGTTCCCAAGACTCCTGATTTCATGCGGGGAGTAATCAACCTGCGCGGCAGCGTTGTGCCGGTCGTGGATATGAGGCTTAAGTTCGGCATGGGGGTTACCGGGCAAACTGTCAATACGTGCATCGTTGTGGTGGAAGTTCTCTTGGGTGAGGATTCCATCGTGCTGGGTGCATTAGCCGATTCAGTTCAGGAGGTCATCGAGATGGAACCGGACAGCATTGAGCCGCCTCCGCAGATCGGCGTTAAGTTGAACACCAGCTTTATTGAGGGAATGGGCCGGGTTGATGATCATTTTGTCATGATTTTGGACATCGACAGGATCTTCTCTTCTGCGGAACTGGGCGAATTGGCATGAAACAATAAGGGTTGAGCAGATGGATATTCTTGATGCGCTTCCATTGATTATTGCCATGGTTGATCGTGACGGCCGGGTTGAAATGGTTAATCGCTGCTTCGAGCAGTTCAGCGGCGTTTCCGCGCCAAACGCCCGGGGAAAGTTGATTGACTCCTTGATTCCATGGTTGAGCGGACAGTTACGACGGATAGCCGAGGCGATCGAATTGGGCAGATCCGTCACCATGGACAGGATCAGGCTTCGCGACGGAAAAGACCCACGATATTACTCGCTACAAATCCATCCACTCAGCGAGGAATCTTCCGGTATGGCGGTCATTCGTATTGACGACATAAGTGAGCAGGTCCGGATCGAAGAGGCCATGATACAGACGGAAAAAATGATGATGGCAGGCAGTCTGACAGCAGGTCTGGCCCAGGAAATCAACGATCCGCTCGGAGTAATTATGCAGCATTCCCAGAACATTGAGCGACGCATTTCGCCCGCTATCACGGCCAATCTGGAGGCGGCCCGCGAACTGGATATCAGCCTGGATGACGTGCGGGCATATTTGGAGAAACGCGGCATTCCCGGATTTGTCGGCCAGATCAGGGAGGCTGGCGTACGCGCTTCCCGGATTATATCCGCCATGCTCCATTCCAGTCGCGGGAACCAGCCATTCAGGGAATCGGCCGATCTTGCCGCGGTTTTCGACCACGCCTTGGAACTGGCGGCAAGCGATCATGACCTGAACACAAAATGTGGATTTAGAAATATAGTGATCGTGCGGGAGTACGATCCAGCCGTGCCGCCGGTCATCGTGACGGTCTTTGAGATCGAACAGGTGTTTCTGAACATCATCAGGAATGCGGCTCAGGCCGTGGCGGAAGACCGTACTCAGCCCGTGGCGCGGATTACTGTGCGGATACGGCGCGAGGGGGAAATGGTGCTGGTTGACGTCGAGGATAACGGTCCTGGCCTGGAAGAGATGGCCAAGTGCCGGATATTCGATCCGTTTTTTACTACAAGGCCGGTTGGTATGGGCGTCGGTCTGGAGTTGCCGGTTTCCTACGCTATCATTGCCAACAATCATAAAGGGGATATTGAGGTCAGTTCGCAACTGGGCGCAGGTACCCGTTTTACCATCAAACTGCCGATCAAGGGGAAAGGAGCATGAAGCTTAGGGCGAGCGCTTCAATTGTTAGTGTAAAAAAGAGAGCCAACCGGAAAAAATCAAGAAAATTAGTCCATGTTCCGATGGGTATTTTATGCACATGTTTTTTTGATGAGGGGGAGTTTTTCCCTGGATTCAATGACGAATCGCCGGGCAAAACGAAATTATGCCAAGCGGTTTGTTTTTTTTTATTAAAAATACCCAAAGGAGGCAGTCTTATGTCAGCATTCGCACACCTAAGGATCGGCACGAAATTACTAGGGGGATTTTTGCTCCTGGCCATCATTGCCACCACCGTAAACATTCTGAATGTGGTTCGTCTGGCGCGGATCAAGGATATGCAACAGAAAATGCAGACCTTGAACATAAAGCCCATGAAAGAGGTGCTGGAGCTTACCGAGGCTTTTCAGAAAACGCGGGTCAACCTGCGGGACGTAATTCTCGCACAAACTCCCGAAGTTCTTGATAAGGCGATGGAACAGTTGAAAGAGAACAATAAGGTAATCGATGAGTCGATGGACGTTATTGACGCCAGTTCAAAAGCCGCCAAAAAAGCAGTACAGGATACACGGGAGGCCATTGCCGCTTACAAAGTATTTCAGGAAAAACTTGTCGGCATGGTCCGTGCCGGGAAGAAGAGCGAGGCTGACGCCTATGGCAAGACGCCGGAGATAACCCAGATCATCAAAAACTGCACGAATAAGGTCAAAGGATTATCCGCTGCAAAAATTGAAAATGCCAATAAGAGAGTTCAGGGAACAATTGATCTAACGGTTTCCTCGCTGGAGATTTCCGTCGCTTCCAGTGTCATCATGCTGCTGGTTGCGCTCGGTCTTGGCTTTTTCGTTACGCGTGCCATTACCCGTCCGCTCCATGAGCTGGCCCGTAAGGCCGAACAGATCGCAGGCGGTGACCTGACCGTCCAGGTGGCGCAGAACTCTCGTGACGAGATCGGAGAACTGGCGGGCTCCTTTGCCAGGATGGCTGAGAGCCTGCACGATACGTTGCGCCGGGTCAATGATACTTCGTCGCAGGTGGCGGCCGCGTCGGAACATCTTCAGACGACGTCCGGCCGGATTTCGGAAGGCACCGAGGAAGTAGCCCGGCAGGCCACAACGGTTGCTACCGCCAGCGAAGAACTCTCGGCAACATCCGGCGATATTGCCCAGAGCTGCCACGCAGCGGCCCAAAGTTCCCGTCAGGCCAACAATGCCGCTGAAACCGGAGCGGCAGTAGTGGCCCAGACCGTAGACGTGATGAACCGGATCGCCGACCGGGTCAATTCCACCGCCCGTACCGTGGAAGCCCTGGGGATCCGCTCCGACCAGATCGGCGACATCATCGGTACTATCGAGGATATCGCCGACCAGACCAATCTGCTGGCCCTGAACGCTGCTATCGAAGCGGCCCGTGCAGGAGAACAGGGACGCGGCTTTGCTGTCGTTGCCGACGAGGTCAGGGCGCTGGCGGAACGAACCACAAAGGCCACCAAGGAAATCGGCGAGATGATCAAGTCCATTCAGTTGGAAACCAGGGGTGCGGTTATTGAGATGGAGCAGGGAGTCGTGGAAGTTCGGCAGGGAACGGATGAAGCGTCGAAGTCAGGGATAGCTCTGCAGGAGATCATCGACCAGATCAACGACGTAACCATGCAGGTGAGCCAGATTGCCACCGCTGCCGAGGAACAGTCCGCCACAACTGGTGATATCACTCAAAACATTCAGATGATCAGCGAGGTAGTGCAGGAAACCGCCCAACGCTCGCAGGACTCCGCAACCGATGCTGCCCGGCTGGCGAATCTTTCCGAAGAGCTTCGCAGTCTGGTCAATCGTTTCAGGCTTGCCTGATTTTGTCGTACGGCGTGGGGAAAGGCTTTTTTTAAAAAGTAGCATAGTTGACCGACTTCAATTGTCCTGGAGGGTATACGTGAAAAAGAGCCTGACAAAAGTAATCGAGGTGGACAAAGAAAAGTGCATCAATTGCCACGCCTGCATCACTGCGTGTCCCGTGAAATTCTGCAACGACGGCAGCGCGGATTTCGTAAATATCAATCCGGACATGTGCATTGCCTGCGGGCACTGCATTGCGGCCTGCACGCATGATGCCCGGATTTCGCGGGATGATTTCGGCACGTTCCTGGATGCCCTAAGAGCCGGGGAAAGAATTGTCGCCATCGCTGCTCCGGCGGTTGCCTCCAATTTCCCCGGAGCTTATCTCAATCTGAATGGCTGGCTGAAAAGGATCGGGGTGAGAGGGATCTTCGATGTCAGTTTCGGGGCTGAACTGACCATCAAGACCTACCTTGAACATATCAAGGGCAATAAGCCCGCAACCGTCATCTCGCAGCCCTGTCCTGCCATCGTTTCCTACATTGAAATTTACAAGCCCGAATTGCTGAAATACCTGGCTCCTGCCGACAGCCCCATGCTTCACACGATCAAAATGATCAAGCGCTTCTACCCCGAGTTTCAGGATCACAAAGTCGTGGTGATTTCACCCTGCCTGGCAAAAAAGCGTGAGTTCGATGAAACCGGGCTGGGCGACTACAACATCACCTATACCTCTATTGATAAGCATTTCAGCGAGCAAAAGATCAGGTTGAGCGATTATCCGGCCACTGATTACGATAACCCGCCTGCCGAAAGGGCTGTCCTGTTTTCCACGCCGGGCGGACTGTTGAGAACGGCTGTGCGGGAGGTGCCGGAGATAATCGACAGAACCCGGAAAATCGAAGGTGTTCCCACGATTTACCATTATCTGGATAAACTGCCGGAAAATATTGCGAAAAGAACGGCTCCGCTTCTCGTGGATTGCCTGAACTGCGAAATGGGCTGCAATGGAGGCCCCGGCACCCTGAATCAGAAAAAGTCGCCTGACGAGATCGAAGCGTTGATCGAACAGCGCAACCGGGAAATGCAGGCACGGCATCAGAAAAAAGGATGGTTTGCCAAACGCAGGGCGCACAAGGCATTGCAGAAAACCATCGACAAATATTGGGACAAAAACCTCTACGTCAGGACATATCTGAACCTGGAGGACAACAATATCATCAAAACGCCTGATCCGAAGGAGTTGAAAGACGTCTACAAACTGATGCGCAAGGAATCGGATGAAGATATCAAAAACTGTAGCGCCTGCGGATACGGCGAGTGCGAGCGGATGGCGACTGCCATTTTCAATAAGTTGAACAAATATGAAAACTGCCATTACTACAAAGAAGAATTGATCATCGAAGAGCGTAGGGAAATAGAACAACTCAAAGACACCATCGAGCAGCGCTACGAGGAAGAGATCGGGATTGCCCGGAATGTCAGTACGGCCCTGACCCAGATGGAAGAGACGAATTCCTCGATTGCCGGAATGTCCAACAGTCTGTTGGAGGTATTCAGGACCCAGGAAGAGGAATTCAGGTTACTCCTGAAACAGGTGCAGGATTCCTATGAAACGACTGAAAAATTCGATCCGATTGCCAATGCGATCGGCGATATTTCCGACATGACGAACCTGTTGGCTCTGAACGCATCCATCGAGGCGGCGCGGGCGGGAGATGTGGGGAAAGGTTTTGCGGTCGTTGCCAGCGAGGTGAAGAATCTTGCCGAAACATCCAAGAACGAAGCTGCCAAGATCAAGCCCTATTCCCAGGAGATCAAGATGCTTTTTCAATCGATCCGCGAAAAAACGGAAACCGCCTCTGATAATTTTGCCAGCACAGCCGATCTGGTTATGAAAGTCAGCAAGTCCACCGAGGAGATGTCCCAGGCAACGTCGGAGATAAACCGGGAGGCGCAGAGGCTGATCAAGGGAGCTTGATCAAGAATTTAGCGTTTCAGGCAAAGATGAGACTGAACAGGATAAGGAACATGAGCTGACATGCGCCAACCATCCAGCCGTTTCTGAGCATGGATTTCATGTCGACCGACTCGGCGAAGCCGAGCGAGCTGGCCATGTTGGCGCCCGGAAAGACGAAGTTGTTCACCCTGGTGGCAACCACCAGGGCCAGCGCCCAGGCAAACATCGAGACATTGTAACGGCCGAGCAGCGTGCCGAACATCTCGTTCAGGAGCTTCATGGTCGCTACTGTGGCGCCGCTGATCCCGAAGGCGCCCAGAAAACCGCCGGTAACAACAATGGCCGGTTTGCCGCCCACTTCCATCATCGGCTTGATCAGCGCGGTCAAAGCTGCGAAACCTCCTGCCTTGTCAACAAAGACGATGAACGGGTCCAGCAGCAGAAAGAGCAGGAACAGGCCCACGTTGCCTGCCATTCCCTTGGCGACGTGGCCGAGGATTTTGTCGAGTTTTAGCCCTCCCACCAGTCCGGTAATGACCGATAATCCCAACATGATCACAATAACGAACGAGGTCGGTGCTTTGACAATAATACCGTAGATCACGGCTGCCAGGAAGCACAAGGCAAAAACGGCCGTAGCCCGCCGGCTCCTGGCTGTCGGCTCGAACCGCTCTGTTTGCTCAGGTTGTTGATATGCATTACTTTCCCTGGTGTTGCGCTGAATGCGCTGGATCATCAACCAGGTCACGGTCAGTGTTATCAGGACCACCGGTCCGGAGACATACAGCAGCATTTCTCCGTAGTTAAGTTTGGTCAGCCCCAGCAGCGTGACAACCGGCGGTGTGAACGGGCCGAGAATCAGCGCCTCTTCGCCCACTGCCTGGAAAATAACACCGACGGTACTCCGTGACAAGCCGACCGCCGCTGCCACCGGAAGCACGATGGGAGCGATAATGGCGTTTCCGCCTGCCATGGTGCCGAGCAGGCCGACGATTACCAGACAGGCCATCATAATGCCCAGCATGGCCTTCTTCTCGGTATCGACACCGATGCCATAGATGATCCGGTGCACGATGGTATGGGACACTTTGGTGGCGTTCAGTACTTCCCCAAGGCCGCGTCCCAGCATGATGATCAATCCGACCAGCGCCAGGAATGAAGACATGGCGTTCGCCAAGGCGGCACCGAAGGAAACCAGTGTCTGATGACTCAGGATGGCGCCGAGCATCACGGATATGGCCGTGGCTGCCAGGATATCCACATCGCGGAATACCAGCACGATATAGACGAGAAGCGGAGTCAGCCCCAGAAGGCCCCAGGCGAGTGAAGGGGTGATTTCAATATGCATTGCATTTTCCCGTAATGTTGTTGGAATAGCTTCAGCTTCTGGAAAGAATGCCTTGGATCATAAGCAGATGTCAACCGCACGACACATATGAGATGAGTAAATGGCTTGAGGTGCTGATATTTTCCCTCTCTGATACGCTTTACATTAAAATACCTACGTCTGGTTGACGATCGGTTATTCGGGAGTCATAATCTTATGATTGCTTTGACGGCGCTATGTTTCCAGGGCGCCATTCCTCCTTTTTTTGTCCAGGCACAAGGGCCTACGCTGCTCAGGCAGGTAATTTGGGGAAGCGCAGATACCTTTTTCGCCTTTTCCTTTCTTATTTTCATGGCAACCTCTAAAAGAATTAAACGCGACACTGGAGCAGCGTGTGAACGAACGTACCGCTGAACTTCGCGACAGTGAGGAGACGATTAAAGAGTCACTTCACGAAAAGGAAGTGCTGGTCAAGGCGATTCACCACCGCGTCAAAAACAACATGCAGGTTATCTCCAGCCAGGTGAGTTTGCAAGCTGATGGATCAGACAACGAAACAGCGCGTGAGGTCTTGAGGGATGTAACCTACCGGGTTCGCTCCGTGGCCTTGGTGCATGAGAAACTTTATCCATCTCAAGATTTGGCCAGTATTGATTTTGCCGAATACGCCAGAAGTCTCTTGAACTTTCTCTGGCGTCCAGGATTGAGGTCTGAGATAAGATCAAAAGGGAAGAGTTTTTATATGACGGATTACCTTGAAAAACATCTCACACTCCTAATGTGCCTGGCCTTGATCCTAACAGTATGTTTTACCTTGCCTGCCTGCGACCGGACGGGCCAACAGTACGCAGTTCCGCCCGAAAAGACTACCGTAGCACTCGCGGCCACTCCCGGTTCTGCTCTTGCCCAAATAGCCTTGGCACGAGGTTTTTTTCATGAAAAGGGCCTGGATGTGGCCGTGCACTGGCACCAGTATGGGAAGCTTGCTCTTGGGGAAGTACTTGAGGGTAAAGCGGATTTTGCTACGGTTGCCGAAACTCCGGTCATGTTTTCCATTTTGAACAAGGAAAAAATCTCCGTAATTGCGACAATTCAGACCACCAGAACGGACAACGTCATTATAGCAAGAAGAGACAAGGGAATCTCCGATTTTGGAGACCTGAGGGGAAAGCGGATAGGCGCGACACGGGGCACTACTTCGGATTTTTTTCTTTATTCTTTTCTCGTCACCCGCGGAATATCCGAAAAGAATGTGGAAGTCATCGATCTGAAGGCTGATGACATGCCCGGCGCTCTGGCCCGCGGCGATATGGACGCTATCTCCACCTTTAGCCCTTTCTCCGCTCAAACTCTCAGAATGCTCGGTAAAAAAGCGGTTGTTTTCCGCGATCCGGATATTTATAGGTCAAGCTTCCTGATTGTCGCCAAGCAGGAGCTCATCCGAAAAAATCCCGAGAAGGTGAGAAAAGTGCTCAGCGCCCTTCTCAAAGCTGAGGATTTTGTTAGGAATAATCCGGCGGAGGCGCAAAAGACTGCTGCCGATTTCGCGAAGCTTCCAATGGACCAGGTCCGTGAAGTGTGGGCCGGTTCCAACTTCTCCGTCACACTCGATCAGACGCTTATCCTTGCCTTGGAGGATGAAGCGGATTGGGCGATGAAAAACGGACTGACCAGTGCCAAAATTATCCCCAATTATCTCAACCATATATATATCGACGGACTCAAGTCGCTGAGACCCGGCTCCGTGAAAATTTTGAGGTAAAGACGGCTTATGCGGGTTAAACAGAGACTTGGAATAAGTTCGATTACCTCCGTTGCTGCGCTTCTTGTCGTGGTCGCGGTCATTGTCTTTACGGCATACCGTGTCAACAGGGCGCTTGATGCGGCGAACATGGCCGACGCCATAATGACTGCTTCATACGAGCGCTTGATGCTGCGGATCGATAATCATCGCACCTTGAGCCAGAGATCAAGAGAACAGCTCATCGCCAAGCACAGGGAAATCGGCGGCTTACTCAACATTGCATTACAAAAATTCTGGAAGCAGGAAGACAGGGAGACCATCAGAGAGTTGATCGTAGTTCATAATGCGATCGGGAAGTTTTCGAAGGCCATCAGGGCAAACCGGGAAAAAAGAGGGCCTGCCGTCAACCCGGATACAATTGCTCGTGAGTATGAAGATAGGCTGACCAGCCAAATGGACATGAAGGTTTATGAGGTGATTCAGCTTAACTCCAAATTGCAGGAGTCAGGCAATGAGGCTGTCTACTCATCTCTTAAATTGGCCGGGGGCGGAATACTCCTGGCACTGTTCATTGCCGGTTCTGTAATTCTACTCAATTCGCTGACGATAAACCGCATTGTTGCAAGCCGCATCAGCATACTTCGCGACGGAGCCGCATTGATTGGCGGTGGGGGACTGGCTCACCGGATCGATGTCAAGGGTGGTGATGAGTTTCGTGATCTTGCAGACTCGTTCAATGATATGGCCTCGAAACTGAGCGAATCATATCTGGAACTCGAAAAGGAGATCGAGGAGCGCAAACGGGCCGAAGAGGCACTGAAGGCATCTCTTTATGAGAAAGAGATACTACTCAAGGAGATTCACCACCGGGTGAAGAACAACCTCCAGGTCATCTCCAGCCTGGTGAGTTTGCAGGCCGCCGGCATCAAGGACGAGCCCATACGCGAGGTGCTGAGTGATGTTACGTACCGGGTCCGTTCCATGGCCCTGGTGCATGAGAAGCTCTATCAATCACACGACTTTGCCCGGATCGACTTCGGCGAATACGCCAGAAGTCTGTTGCATTTCCTTTGGCGCTCCCATGGGGCGGCCGCGTCCCCGATCCGTCTGACATTCGACCTTCAGATGGTGGAACTGCCCGTGGACACGGCTGTGCCATGCGGACTGATCCTCAACGAGTTGGCGGGAAACGCTCTCAAACATGCCTTCAAGGGGCGGAGTGCAGGGGAGGTGACCGTATCGCTGCATGCGGATCAGGGTGGCCGGATCCATCTCGGCGTAGCCGACGACGGTGTGGGACTGCCTGAGGGGCTCGACTGGCGCAATGCACCATCGCTGGGGTTGCGGTTGGTACAGATGCTGAGCGGCCAAATCGGGGCAACCTTGGAGGTCAGCAACTTCGAGGGGACAACATTCGAGTTGGTTTTTAACCTCCCCTCTTGATTCCGGCTTCATGCAGAGATGCATAAAGCTGTACAGCACAATCAAACCTTTGAATCGACATTGCCGACACAAAAAAGAAGTTTCCCTAGGAAACCATGCTGGATTTTCTGGAGAAGGAATGAACAAACCCACGATTTTGATAGTTGAAGACGAGGCAATTATAGCCGCTGATCTGGCAAGCAAGCTGGTTTTTCTGGGATACGAGATCGCAGGCATCGCGATAGCGGGGAAAGAGGCTGTTGATATGACCTGCAGCTTGCGTCCCCAAGTCGTGCTTATGGATATCCAGCTCAAGGGACAGATGGATGGTATTGAAGCCGCCAAAGAGATCCGGCGTCGTTTCGATGTGCCGGTAATCTACCTGACCGCCCATTCCGACATCGTCACCCTGGATAGAGCAAAAGTCACCGGGCCGTTCGGTTACATTCTTAAGCCTTTCGATGAGAGGGAACTGAGTACGGCCATTGAGATGGCGGTATACAAGCACCAGTCGGACCGGCAGTTGCGTGAACAGCGCGAATGGCTGAAGGTGACGCTTACCAGTATTGGCGATGCGGTGATTACCTGCGATACCGAAGGCCGGGTTACGTTCCTCAATCCGGTGGCCGAGGGACTTACCGGTTGGAGTATGGTGGAGGCCCTCGACTTGCCGATCCGTGAGGTGTTCTGCCTGATCGATGAACAGTCGCGAAAGCCTCCGGAAGATCCGGTGGCTCTGGTCTTGAGGGATAGCCGTCCCAAGGTGTTGGCCAACTATACTGCACTTTTGACCAGAGATGGCCGAGAGGTGCCGATCGAGGATAGTGCCGCTCCGATCCTGGACGCAAATGGCGGCGTGACCGGAGTAGTGCTGGTGTTCCATGATGTTACCGAGCGAAGGCGTACTCAGGAAAACCTGGCCCAATCACTGGAAGAAAAGAACAGGATGATCGAGTCGCAACGGAAGACTGCCGCCAGACTGGACCTAATGGCTGAAACCGCGGGCCGGTTACTGGCCAGTGACTCGCCGCAGCAACTGGTGGATGAGCTCTGCAGCAAGGTAATGACATTTCTCGACTGCCACTTTTTTTTCAACTACCTGAAAGACGAAGGGGCGGGATGCCTGCACTTGAACGCCTGTGCCGGTATTCCCGATGAAGAGGCAAAGAAAATCGAATGGCTCGAATATGGCGCTGCCGTCTGCGGTTGCGCTGCTAGAGATGCCTGCCGGATAGTGGTCGAGGATATCTTCAACACGCCTGATCCGCGTACTGATCTGGTCAAGTCATACGGAGTTCAGGCATACGCCTGCCACCCGCTGATGACCCGTGGGGGTGCGCTCGGCACCCTCTCTTTCGGGGCCAGGAACAGAACCGCTTTCAGCGAGGACGACTTGGCGCTGATGAAGGCTGTAGCTGATCATGTAGCCATAGCCATGGAGCGCAAGCAGGCGGAAGAGGAATTGCGCCGGGCAAAGGATGCGGCCGAGGTCGCCACACGCGCCAAAAGCCAGTTTCTGGCCAACATGAGCCATGAACTGCGCACGCCGATGACCGGCGTTCTGGGAATGCTCGATCTCGCGCTAGCCGGCGACCTGGAAACGGAAAAACGAGAACTTATCGAAGCAGCCCGGATATCGGCCTACTCCATGGTCAGTATATTGAACGATGTTCTCGACCTGACAAAAATCGAGAAGGGTAAATTCTCGATCGAAGAAAAAACGTTTTCAATCCGTACATGTCTGGAAAACACCATCAACATGCTTCTTCCGGTTGCCAGGAAAAAAGGGATCAATCTGGAACTCGTGGTGTCTGATGATGTACCCCAGAGCCTGATCGGCGATCAGGTTCGGCTAAGTCATGTGCTGACAAACCTGGCTGGCAATGCGGTCAAGTTTACCGAAAAAGGAAAGGTGGAGTTGCAGGTAGCAACCGGTACCGGCATATCCGGTGTAAAAAAGGATGTCATCTTCAATGTCTGCGACACCGGAATCGGCGTTCCTGAGGACAAGAGGGAACACATCTTCACGCTTTTCAGTCAGGCGGATGAATCACACACCCGGACTTACGGCGGCACTGGCCTGGGGCTGACCATCAGCAAGGGAATTGTCGAACGCATGGGCGGTACGATCAGTTTCACTAGCAAAGAGGGTAAAGGCAGCACCTTTACATTTACCATCCCCTTTGTTGTGGCTGAAAAGGAGTGCGACACTGCCATGGCCCAGGCAAAGACGATGCCGAGTGTGGTGACTCCACGGACCGAAGAAACGGCATTGCCGCGCCTACTGGTTGCAGAGGACGATCAGATGATCGTCAAGGTTTTGGGATCGATGCTCAGATTGGCCAAATTCGATGTCGATTTCGCCGAGAATGGACAGAAGGCTGTCGAGATGTGGGAAAGAGGAGGCTACGACTTGATCCTGATGGACATCCAGATGCCGAAAATGAACGGTTTTGAGGCAACCAAGGCAATACGCGGGAAGGAAAGCGCACATGGCGGCCATATCCCGATCATTGCCATAACGGCCCACGCTTTCAAAGAGGACGAACAGCGTTGTCTCGATATCGGTATGGATGCCTATATCTCTAAACCAATCGACTTCATGGCCTGTCTGCAACTGATACGCAATAATCTCAATAATGCCGCCGGGCGGGTGCCTGCGTTGGTTTAAGGAAGACGTGCTATCTCAGCTTGAACCAGATATACGTGACGCCCGAGAGAGACGCCTGATGGAAATCCTTGATTACATGTCTGAAAAGAGCCAACCCCAATTGATCGAGTTCCGCGTCTTCGGATAGGAGCAGATCCGGCGGCATCTCAATCATTTTCAAATCGCTTATGTGTTGTCCGCAGATAATCTCCACGGTAAGCTCATCCTCATGATCCATGATCCTCAAAGCCAGGGAACGCTGGCGGTTTTCCGAATCCGTGTTGTTTGAGACATGGACGAGTATTTCTTCGCAAACCAGTTGCAGGTTGAGAATCTGTTTTTCAGGTATGTCGAGGTATTCTCCCGCCTGCCGTATCCGGGTCACCAAGTCAGGCAGATTATCCACGGATGCTGGTAGCTCGGTCGCGTAGACCTGCTTTTCGGTTAGGCGGAAAAGGATGCTGAGAATGATCGCCGTCAGTCCGCCGGCGGCTACGCCGTTTTTCATGAAGACTGCGATCGAGGGGTGGAAGAGATCCGGGAAGAATACTTTGGATTCGGCGATCAGTCCCACGCAGATGGAAATGCCCACCAGCAACCCGGAACGATGAGTAATTCCATGTGAAAAAACCAGCTCCAGGCCGGAGGGGAACATCATCGCGGCCATACCCATCAAAAACCCGCCGAATACCGGCGCGGGAAGATGGACCAACGCCATGCCGACCTTTGGCGAAAACGGCAAAGCTATGAGCAGGAACGCGCCGCATATGCCCACCATTCGGCTGGCGACCCCCGTTGCCTTCAGGATGGAGATATTTTCGGCATAGGTTTCATTGGGAACCGACCCGAGTAGGCCGGTGAGGAAGTTGCCCAGGGCATCGCCGTAAATGGTTCCCTGAACGACTTTGTAGTCCACCTGCCGGGGTTCGCGATGGGAAACCTGCTGGACCGCCATGCTGTTACCTATGGCTTGGACGCCGTTTATTACCGTGAGAACGGCCAGCGTGGCGAACAGGCTGAAGTCCGCGACCTTCAGGTTAAGATCGAGGCCGGGCCATGTTCCCTGGAACCACCCCAGCCAGGGGTAGTGCGAGAGGCCGGAAAAAAACGGTAATCCCACAGCCCAGGAAACCAGAAGACCGGATGCCATGCCGATGAATGGGCACCAGAGTCTGACTTTCTTTCCCCCGAAAAGTGACGTGGAAAGCAGGACGCCAACCGTAACCAGCCCGGTAACGAAGTGCTGCCATGATGCGTACAAAGGCTGGCCTGCCTCGCCGATCCACTCGGAAATACTCAGGGGGACCAGGCTCAATACGACCAGCAGAAGGATGACGCCCCCGACGGCGGGTGTGATTATGTGCCGCAGGAAGCGGAGAAAGTATCCCATGGCAAGCTCGAATGGGATTACCAGCATGCTCAGTGTCGCCAGAAGTGGAAAACCGCCGGCCTTGAGGACGTCCAAGCTTCCGTTGAGGTAGGCCGCCGAACTGCCCATGAAAAGGGCATAACCGGTACCGACCGACCCCAGCCGCAGTACCTGCAATAGCGTCGTCAATCCTGCGGCGAGACCGGCGGCTGCGGAGGCAAACAATATGTGTTCCATGGGAGCACCCGCCTTTTTGCCGATAATGACGGGCAGGAAGGCAATTTCACCGTAGATCAGCATGATGTGCTGTATTCCCATGACCAGTGACAACCAGAGTGGCGGCTTTTCATCGACGTCGTACAACAGTTTGTTGGGGGTTGAGTTCATTGGTAAATACGTTTCCTCAGAACTGTGTGGACAGTTCCTTCCCTTCCTGTTTCAAATCTCATGTAATGGTTCTGCCAAGAATACATGTCTTTATCATAAAGGATTTCGTTATTACCAGATGTGGGCGGCTAACTCAATGCTGTTCTGCGTATTCGATAACGTAAGTACAATAATGAAATCCGCCTACAGGCTCCCCGGTGGCGCGAACCACACGAGGATGGCGAAAATAGCGGCGTCTGCACCGGCATGGACAAGCCACCACCCGGCAATCCAGTAGGGCATGTCAACAGTTGTGTATCGTTCTGTTTTTCGACAAATATTTCCTGACTCTAACATCACGACAGAAAAGCTTCCGGAGTCTCCGTAATCATTTGAAATTTGAAGTTGCTCACTTGACATGTCGCTGGCGTGGTTCAAAATTAGGATGTTGTACTTTATGGTGTTGGGGGTATTGCTTTATGAAAAATCCTTGGACAGACACATTTGCGTTAACGGTTCCCGGCAGCGCTTGTAATGCAAACACTGATGGAAAGGTTAATGGCGTCGACAGGTGGTTGATCCGGAAATTCATACACGCCATTGGAGATCCTGCATTACGGGTGATTTTGTGGGACGGGAAAGAGATGCCGTTATCCGGCGCCAAGCCAGTTTCCGGCATGATTATCCACGAAAGGGCCGCTCTCTGGCGGCTTGCGCTCAATCCTCTTCTCTATTTCGGTGACGATTATTGTACCGGAAGAATCGAGGTCGAGGGAGAGGTTGTGGTGTTTTTGGAAACCGTTTACGGGGCCATGTCGCAGACGGCCAAATTTCATCGCTGTTCCGATCCGAACGCTTACCGGCGCCACCAACCCAACCTCAACTCTCTTTCCGGGTCGCGACGCAATATCCACCACCACTACGATATCGGAAACGAGTTCTACGAGTTGTGGCTGGATAAGGAAATGGTCTATACCTGCGCGTACTTTCCGGAACCATCCGCTTCACTGGAAGATGCCCAGATAGCCAAGATGGATCTGGTCTGCCGCAAGTTACGTCTGCGGCCGGGTCAGACCGTGGTTGAAGCAGGTTGCGGCTGGGGCGCTCTGGCGCGTCACATGGCGCGTCACTACGGGGTTAAGGTCAGGGCGTACAATATTTCTCACGAACAGATAGTGTATGCCCAAAATCGCGCCAGGGCCGAAGGGCTGGGGGAGATGCTCGAATACATCGAAGACGATTATCGCAGTATTACGGGAAAATATGACGTCTTTGTTTCGGTGGGAATGCTGGAACATGTGGGGCCGGACAATTACCGTGAACTCGGCAAGGTGATTGATTACTGCCTGGCGGAAGACGGCATCGGTCTGATCCATTCCATCGGACAAAATACGTCGGCGCCGATGAGTCCGTGGTTTCTGAAACGGATCTTTCCCGGTAGCTATCCCCCCACGTTGCGGGAAATGATGGCGCTTTTCGAGCCGTCGGAGTTCACCGTCCTGGATGTGGAAAACCTGCGGCTTCATTATGCGAAAACCTGTGTGCATTGGCTGGAACGTTTCGAACATAACCTGGACCATGTGCGGGAAATGTTCGATGATTGCTTTATCCGGGCCTGGCGGCTTTACCTGTCCGGTTGCATTGTGAATTTCAATATCGGCAGCCTGCAATTGTTCCAGGTTCTTTTTTCGCGTCCTACCAACAACCTGGTTCCTTTGACGCGATCACATCTTACTGAATCAGCCATGGTGCCCTGATGGATACCTGCGACGTGCTCATTGTCGGCGGCGGCCCGGCAGGCTCTACCTGTGCCGGAGAGCTGAGGAAGGCGGGGCTTGATGTGCTGCTGTTGGACAAGGCGGAGTTCCCGCGTGAAAAACCGTGTGCGGGCTGGATAACACCGGCGGTGCTGGAAACGCTGGCAATCGACCATAGCGAGTATCGTCAGGGAAGGGTGCTTCAGGATATCAATGCATTCCGTATTGGCCTCATAGGTGGGCCCGAGTCGGTAACCCGTTATGGCACGACCGTCAGCTATGGCATCCGGCGCTGCGAATTCGATGACTTCCTTCTGCAACGCAGCGCCGTGCGCCGCATATTGGGCGAGCCGGTGTCAACATTGGAACCACACGACGGTTGGTGGGTTGTAAACGGACAGTTCGGGGCTCGCCTTCTGATTGGAGCAGGAGGGCATTTCTGCCCGGTGGCTCGTTTCCTGGGCGCCAAATTCGCCAACGAGGATGTCGTTGTCGCCCAGGTCGCGGAATTCGACATGACTCCGGACCAGGCGCGCCTTTGCCGGACTCCGGCCGATACGCCGGCACTCTATTTTTGCCGTGATTTGAAGGGATACGGCTGGATTTTCCGGAAAGAGGGGGTTGTTAACGTCGGCCTGGGGCGTATGGATACGGATAACCTTGGCCGCCATATGAAGGATTTTTGCTCGTTTCTCGCGCAGCGAGGAGAACTGGCGGCAAGCTTTGCCGATCGGTTCCAGGGGCACGCCTATCGTATATACGAGCGACAGGGAGGACGCACGTGCATTGGTGACGGTGTGATGCTGATTGGCGATGCTGCCGGACTTGCTTGCCCGCAGAGCGGCGAAGGCATCCTGCCTGCGATTGAGTCGGCTTTTCTGGCCGTGGAGACTATCCTGGCTGCCGATGGTGATTATCGCCGCGACAAGCTGGAGCCGTATGCGGCGCGGCTGGCCGCTCATTTTACCGGCGAAGGTACGGGAATTCCTTCTTCGCCCATTACTTCCGGGATTCTGCGTTTTCTCGGGGCCAGACTGCTCACCAGCAGTTGGTTTACCCGTCATATCGTTCTTAACCGTTGGTTTCTTCATGCCCATCAGCAGACAACTCTTGCGGCGCAGGTTCAGCCGGAGGCGGAAAATGCTTAATGCAACCCCCCCGGGTATCCAGGTGACAGGCCTGCTTGCCTTTTTTATGGCATTCTTGAGGCATCCTCTTCAGGTTGGGTCGATTATCCCCAGTTCTCAATTCCTCATGCGCCGCGTCCTCGATGTTGCCGGAATGGGCTCGGCCGCCACTATCGTGGAATTGGGGCCGGGCAATGGCGGCCTGACGAGAGCAATTTTGCGTGCTGCTCCAGCGCATGCCAGGGTTCTCAGCATCGAAGTTAATCCCCGTCTTCATGGGTTGGTTCGCGATATCAACGATGAACGCCTCATTGCCCATTTGGGTGACGCTCACCGGCTGAAGGATGCTCTTTCCCTGTATGGGCTTGGCGCGCCGGAGATGATAATTTCCGGTATTCCTTTTTCCACAATGAGCATGCTGTCAGGCACTCAACTTCTTTCAAAGATATCATCCGTGCTTTCGCCTGGAGGGCACTTTGTGGCATATCAGCTTAGCAAGCGGGTTGCCGTCCTGGCCCGGCCTTTCATGGAAGCGGAGCATATGGAGGTGGAACTTTTCAACATACCGCCGATGCGGGTTTACCGGTGGGAAAAGCGGGGGGACTGATCTCGCTGAACCGGACCGTTACTCAAAACGGGCCGCCCAGGAACAGGCGGCCCGTTAACGTTGTGTTATTCGGCAACTGAGGGAGTTTTGTTTCAAGAGTTGTTTATTCCAATTCCAAATCAAAGCACTATCTTCGTTGGCTCGTCAAAGGCTCCTCAACGTACGTATTATACGCCTCCGTCGTTCTTCCTCGCCGCCTTGATATATCATCTTTGATTTGAAACCGGAATTACCGCACTAGCGTCCCGATTTTCCCGAAGCTCAACCAGGAAAGCAGAAAGCCTGTCCGGATTTCCATGTGCACGATCATTGTTTTGTCAACACAAAGGTATAGCTGCAATTATATATGCTCTTGAAGTTCTCTATTACACTCCCTGTCATGGTCCCGCCCGCAACACTCGCCGTTCCGATATCCGTCAATTCATTATTAGGCTGTTGCGGTGCATAGTAGGTAAAGACAAAGTTCATATGTTGTCCGGTCACTGTTCCGGAAAATGTAGTGCTGATTGCCTGGGCAGCAGCGTCACGCAATGTTGCTGTGCCTGTTACGCTGGTTCCGCTTTGGGTAAGCACAAGTTTAAAAGTATACGCGCCAATCTGGTTTGGGTCCACAGAGTCGTATATCGTATAGGTGCCGGTCCAGGTTCCCGTTACATTGACAGGTATCACCGTCAGGGGTGCCGATCCGGATATGCCTCCCAGAGTGGCTGTAATCGTTGCCGTGCCGGTGCCTGCAGCAGTGACCTTGCCTGTTGCGTCGATGGTTGCGACAGAGGTTGGCAATGAGCTCCAGGTTACGGATGTTGTCAGGTCCTGGGTTGAGTTATTCGATAATCCACCTGTGGCGGTGAACTGTTGCGTCGATCCAACGGCAATACTTGGGGTTGTGGGTGTGACGGTGATGGACTGAACCGTGGCCGATGTGACGGTCAAGGTAAATGTATTCGAAATGCCCCCCAGGGCAGCTGTAATCGTTGCCGTACCGATGCTTATTGCGGTGGCTTTGCCTGTTGCGTCAATAGTTGCAACGGTTGTGGGAACCGAACTCCATGTTACAAATGATGTCAGATCCTGGGTTGCGCTGTCCGATAGGGTGCCTGTAGCGGTGAACTGTTGAACCGTTCCGGCAGCAATGCTTGAACTTGTGGTTGTGATGGCGATGGACTGAAGATTGGTCACTTTCAGGTTTGTCGAGCCGGATTTTCCTCCAAACGTGGCTGTAATTGTTGTTGTGCCGGCGTTAGTGGCGGTGGCTTTGCCTGTTAACGCATCAATAGTTGCGACGGCTGTTGAAGATGAATTCCATGATGCTGATGATGTCAGATCTTGGGTTGCGCCATCCAGGTACGTGCCTGTCGCCACAAATTGCTGGCTTGTTCCCGGAGCAATGTCCGGAGTGGCGGGGGTGACGCTAATGGAGACGAGCGAGTGTGCGGGGACAGTTAAAGACGCCGCACCCTGGATGATCCCGGAAGTGGCTGTAATCGATGATGTGCCCGCTCCCGTGGTAGTCACCATACCGTTTGCAGAGTTGATGGTTGCGACAGAAGTATTGGAGGAATTCCAGGTTACCGACGTGGTTATGTTTTGGGTAGAGTTGTCCGAGTATGTGCCCGTTGCCGTAAATTGCCGGGTTGTCCCGGGGGCTATTACGTTATTGGCAGGCGAAACGGAAATAGAGGTAAGTGTTTTTGAAGTATTGCCACTGCCTCCTCCGCCACAACTTGCCAGCACGATAATATTCAAAAGTAACAAAGCTATTGTTTTTTTCATGGCACCCTCCTGTTTGCAAAAGTTACCCTTACGGAACGTAAATAGATATTTGCATTTTATTATTAAATTATGGCAATTGAATAAGTTTTTTGGGTTAGGCGAAATCTATTACGAACGATTTGAAGCATGCAAACATTCTCCTGTGAAGATGATACGAATTCAAAGAAAAGCAGTATGTCCTGTTTACTATAAGGATTATCAGACTTGATGCGCTTGTCAAATTATCATTAGGTAAACTCAAGTAGTATGCTCTCCAATAAAACTATTGTGCCGTGTTGTTGAAAACATCATTAAAATAAAATTATGTTGAGGCTGCGGATGACGGGTCGGTTATGCTGCGGCTTTGCGGATATGTCTGATATTTATTGGTATTGAAATTCACTTGCAATAACTGAAGAGGGTCTTTATAATTCAAGATGTAGATGGCAGCTAAATAAAAGGGAGGCCTGCTATGAAATCGTTACTAAGAGTAATTCCGGTTGTGGCGGCAGCCATAATGGTGTTTTCATTGACGTCACGTGCCGATGAAGGAACAATGGGACAGAAGACTGAAGGGTCGTATGAAGCACCGAAAGATGAATGCCTGATCGTCGCGAAAAACTGTGTGTCCGAGTCCATCAATTCAAGGGTTGACAGGATAGAGAGGGAAATTGCCAGAGGAACGACGGTCTACTCCGATGAAGAGTTGAATCAGCTTAAAAACGAGTTGAGAAGTGCAATAAAAACACAGAAGATTTTTAATAGTAATTTCCCGCCGGTATCCCTCTGATATGGAAAATAAAATAAACCGGTTATTCTGAAAAGAAAGGGCTGTGCGAGAGAAAGGTCGGACAGCCCTTTCTTTTATTCCGGATTTGAACTCCGGTTACAGCTCAATCTGGTATTCCTTCTATATTCTGATGCACCACCGTACAGGCAACAATGTTCTCATTGCGAAGTTCGCTTCCCACTGTACAATTTACTATACTGAGTAGGGCCAAAAGCGGAAAACTGCGTTATGGGAGGATATAATGGCGGAGAAAGCCCGGGAAAGACAGGAACGAATGAGAAGTCTGCTGATGGAGGAGAAGCGGAAGCTCTGGCGCGAACTGCGCGCGGAACTGTTCGAAAAGTTGGGTGAGGATCTGCATACCCAATATGATATTCCTCAGGATATCGGTGAGCAGGGGATTCTCGATCTGCTGGAAGATACGGGGCTGGCGCTGGTCGATATACACAGGGAGCAATTGACGCGCATGGAAGAAGCGCTCATGAGGCTCGAAGCAGGAAAATATGGCATCTGCGAGGCTTGCGGAAAAAAAATCGATGAGGCGCGGCTACAGGTGGCGCCCTATGTCAACTGTTGTACCAAGTGTCAGGAGCAACGGGAGGAAGTCGCTGCTGTATCGCGAGGAGCAACTTTGTAAAAGAACCACCGGCTGTTCGATGCTTGTCGAGGTTGTGGTCCGATTTTTTCAGCCACTCCGGTATTCCAGCATCATGGATTCAGGGGAGAGAACAAGCATTGGAGAAACAGGGACGTTCAATCACTCAAATGAAAAAGCCCCGGCGCACATTCCGGGGCTTTTTCATAAAAACTGATTGACGCCGCGTAGAGATACTTTTTCCCAATCCGTCGGTGAGCCAAGCTACTCAAACCGTCCTACACGCTCCTTAACGACCATGCAGCCCGGTGGCTTCTTTCGCCGGCCCCCTTTTTCAAGCAGTTTTTACATGCCTGGCGGATGAGATTAAAACCTTCGGCCTTATCTCACGGGGCGCCAATCAGTGAATGCTCTGGAATTCCGTATAGCCATATTAACACTACCCTTTGTTCCAATATCCCCCGGGAAAACGCTTTAGGCTTCCTTCTCCGAAGAGGGCTTGCTCACCACGTTTGTACCCGCTGCTGTTTCAGAATGTATCGGTAGATGCCACATGGCGTATTACCTAAATTCCAGAGCATTTTCAAAGAACATTTCATCTATTTTTATTTTACAACTCTGTTTGAAGTAGTCAAGTAGTTGAAAAATAATTTTTTTACAACTGATCGCGCAACCGGTTGCTAATTGCCGGTAATGCGATACCGTTGTTGTATGAAACGCTCTTTTACAATAAATCAGGATTACCGCCGCGAGATGATGATCAAGGAAGACCTGCTTGTACGCGGTATTCGTGATTCTGCTGTTCTGGCGGCAATGCGCGAGATCCCCCGTGAAGAATTTGTTGTCGAGGGGATGCGGGAGTTGGCCTACGAAGATGGCCCGCTTCCCATCAGTGAAGGGCAGACCATTTCGCAGCCCTATATCGTTGCTTACATGACTGAGGCCCTGGAGTTGTCGAATACGGATCACGTGCTGGAGATCGGCACCGGCTCGGGCTATGCCGCAGCCGTGCTCAGCCGGATTGCTGCCATTGTCTACAGTGTGGAGCGGCTGGAAGGGTTGGCTCAAAGTGCCAGAAATCGTCTGAAAATGCTCGGCTACACCAATATTGTTGTCCATGTAGGAGACGGTACTCTGGGGTGGCCGGATCATGCACCCTATGACGCCATTGTCGTTACGGCCGGGGCGCCGAAGGTGCCGAAACCTCTTCTTGATCAGCTTGTCATCGGGGGAAGGCTGGTTATTCCGGTGGGGATGTCTTCTTATCTGCAGAATCTTGTCCGGATTCGCCGGATTGGCGAGCATGACTTCCGCACCGAAGAACTCTGCGGAGTTCGCTTTGTTCCCCTTATCGGAGCCGAGGGGTGGTAAGATAGTTTTAGGCGCTCGGCAATGAATAACCATTCCTTCCCGCATCTCATTTTCGGGCCATCTTTGGCCTGTCGTGAGCATGTTCAAAGTTCTTGGTTGAAAGCCTTGAACACAGTCCAAAGAAGGGAGCAACCCATGAATCTGGAAATACATGCGGTGAAGATTGAGTATCCCGAAGAATGCAACATCATCATTGGTCAGAGCCACTTCATAAAAACAGCGGAGGATTTGTACGAGATTATAGCGACCAGCATACCGCAGGCTTATTTCGGCATTGCATTTACCGAGTCATCCGGCCCTTGCCTGATCCGGACCGAGGGCAACGACGATGAATTGACTAAGGCGTGTGTAACTGCCGTGAAGGCGATTGGCGCTGGCCATGTCTTCTGCATCCTGCTGCGAGATGCGTATCCCATCAGTGTTCTCAACCAGATCAAATGCTGCCCCGAGGTCTGCCGGATTTACTGCGCCACGGCAAATCCGCTCCAGATTATCGTTGCCTCTACCCTTCAGGGATGGGGCATCCTCGGAGTTATTGACGGCTATCCGCCCAAGGGAGTGGAAACGGATGCGGATCGTCAGGAGAGGCGGGACTTGCTTCGGCGCATTGGTTACAAACGCTGAAAAAACGATGTGCGGATACAGAGAATGACGAGGTACGGATATGGTGAAAGGAGATGGCATATATGGCACAGATTTCCCATAAAACCGGAGTAGGTGAAAAAGGACAGAGAGCGAACCGGAGCACAGATGTGTATCTTCCGAAAGCAGGTGCCAAAGAGGCAGCTCTTTGCAAAGAATGCGGAGCGCTTTACAAAAACAAACGATGGTCTGTGGATGAGGCCGAGCTGAAAAAGGCCAAGATAAAAAACAGTATCAACACCATGACCTGTCCCGCCTGCAAGCGGGTGGCCGATAACAACCCAGCAGGCGTCTTGACCTTTTCCGGCGAATATCTTGTTGTACACAAGGATGACATTCTCAATGCCATCAGGCACATCGAAAGCAAATCTCGGATGAAGAATCCGCTTGGCAGAATCATGGATATCAGTCAGGAAAAGAATGTTCTTGTCGTCACAACTACCGAGGACAAGCTGGCGCAGAAGCTTGGAAGGGAGATATTCAAGGCTCATCGGGGCGAGCTTAACTATCGCTGGAACCATGAAGAGCGTTTTGTCAGGGTAAACTGGGCACGATGAGGAAAAAACGGCTATTCCGTTACTTCAGGCCGGTTGCGTGTGAACGTTGCCGGCCTTTCTTTTTTATACTCCTCTGTTCGCAGCAGGTTCACGACGCCGTCGACCCGAAAGACGTACCATGCGTCCGTCTCCACCATATGCCGCTGTGCTTCGATTTTAACTAATCCCACAAGGGTGACGATGTCGTTGTTGCAACTGACTTTGATCTGAGAGACATTGACGAACGGATTCTTTTCCAGAACAAGACAAATACGAATTTATCAGTGGTTACGATTAGGTAGGCTCTTCGGATTAAGCGGGACTTGCGCCTCAACTTCGATGCGGTAGCCTGGTGATGGAGTTGCTTGACCGCATCGAGGAGTTGGCGAGAAATATATGAGAGGATGTGACGTGTTTGTTAGTGTGCCTCGCTCCAGTTGGCGCCATGGCTGATATCGACCTTGAGCGGTATTCGCGTTTCCACTGCTCGGGACATTTCTTCTTCCACAAGGCGCTCCATGTGCAGCAATTCCTCTTCCCGTACTTCGAAAACCAGTTCGTCATGAACCTGCATGACTAGGCGGCTCTGCAGGCCCTCTGTTCGTATGCGGGCATCAACCCGAATCATGGCGCTTTTGATGATATCGGCTGCTGATCCCTGGATCGGGTAATTGATGGCGTTGCGGTGGGCAAACGCGCGAATGTTGCCGTTACTGCTGGTAATGTCGGGAATCGGCAACTTGCGTCCCAGGATGGTAGTGACAAAGCCTTTTTCTTCCGCTTGGCGGATGCAATCTTCCAAAAATCCGACTGCCTGGCGATGCCGTTCCTTGTAAGCGGCGATGAATTCTTCGGCGGTCTTGCGGGCAATGCCCAATTGCTTGGCCAGACTGAAAGAACCCTGGCCGTAGATAATGCCGAAGTTGATGGTTTTTGCCTGGCGCCGCATTTCTGCGGTCACCATTTCGGGAAACAGTCCGAAAACTTCGCTGGCAGTGCGCGTGTGGATATCTTCGTCATTTTCAAACGCATGGCAGAAGACCGGGTCGCCGGAGAGGTGGGCCAGCACCCGCAGTTCGATCTGGGAATAGTCGGCCGAAAGAATGACATGACCCGGAGGTGCGATAAATGCGTGCCGGATCATGCGTCCTTCATCGGTGCGGACCGGGATGTTCTGCAGATTCGGGTCGGACGACGAGAGGCGGCCGGTGTTGGTGACGGTCTGATTATAGGAGGTATGTACCCGTCCGGTACGGGGGTGAACCAGTCGCGGCAGCGCGTCGCTGTACGTGGATTTGAGTTTGGATATGCTGCGATAGTCCAGGATCAGGCGAGCGATTTCGTGATCCTCGGCCAGGGTAGAGAGTACTTCGTTGTCCGTGGACCAGCCGGTCTTGCCCTTGGTTTTCTTGCCGGTCTTCAACTCCATACGCTCAAAAAGCACTTCTCCCATCTGCTTGGGCGAATTGAGATTGAAGGATGTGCCTGCCAGTTCAAAGATGCGCTCTTCCAGCGCGGTCATGCGCGAGGAAAAATCCGCCGAAAGGTCTGACAGGAGCTGCGTGTCGAGGAGTACGCCGTGGTTCTCCATGCCGGCCAGAATCGGGACCAGCGGCATTTCAACTTGTTGAAACAGTGTTTCCACTCCGTTTTCAGTCAGCAGCGGAGCGAATTTGCGATGTAGTAGCCAGGTCGCGTCGGCATCTTCACAGGCATAACGTGACGCTTTACCGATTTCGACCTGTGAAAAATTTTTCTGCGTTTTACCGGTGCCGGTAACCTCGCTGTAGCTGATCATCTTGTGGTTGAGATGCTCCAGGGAAAGGGCATCCAGGCCGTGTCCCTGGCGGGAAGGGTTCATGACATACGAAGCCAGCATGGTGTCGAACCAGACACCATTCATTCCGATGCCGTTTACCGCCAGTACCTGCATGTCGAACTTGATGTTCTGCCCGACTTTTTTCAGTGCGGGATTTTCCAGCAACGGGCGCAAGCGGTCCAGCACCGTGGCGCGGGGAAGTTGATCCGGTTGGCGGCCGGTTTCGTGTATATGCCCTACCGGAATATACCAGGCTTGGTGGTCTTTGAATGAGAAGGACAATCCGACAATCTCCGCGTCCCGCGGGTCGAGGCTGGTGGTTTCCAGATCGATGGCAAATTCGCCGGCCTGCTCCAGCGCCAGGATAAGCGTCTCAAAACCTTCCTCGGTGGTAACGGTGTTGTAGTCATTGCTTGCCAGGGTCGAACTTCCGGTGAGTTCCTTGACCAGCGTCGTGAATCCATACTGACGGAAGAGGCTGTTCAGTGCTTCCCGGCCCGGTTCCCTGCTGATCAAATCATCCAGGCTGACTTCGATCGGGACATTGCATTCGATGGTTGCCAGACGGCGCGATAATAATGCCTGTTCACGAAACTCACGCAGCTTTTCACCGTTTTTGCCCTTGACTTCGCCTGCGCGATCCAAAAGCTGATCCAGTGAACCGAATTCCTTGATGAGCTTGGCAGCCGTTTTTTCGCCGATGCCCGGTACGCCCGGAATGTTGTCGGATGTGTCGCCAGCCAGGCCCAGAATATCCGTCACCAGTTCCGGGCAGACGCCAAACCGCTCGATAACATCCGCGATCCCCGATTGCTTGTCCTTCATGGTGTCCAACAGGGTAACTTTCTCGGTGACGATCTGCATTAAGTCCTTGTCGCCGGTTACTACTACTACTTTTCCGCCATTGGCGCTGAAACGGGCTGCCAGACAGCCGATGATGTCGTCGGCTTCAAAACCGGCCAGTTCCAGGGCCGGGATGTTGAAGGCGCGTACCATGTCGCGGATCGGCCCCATTTGCATCCGCAGGTCATCCGGAAGTTCGGCGCGGTTAGCCTTGTATTCCGGGTATAATTCGGTGCGGAATGTTGTCCGGCTAACGTCGAAAACCACCGCAATATGCCGGGGCTGGTAGTCCTTGAGCAGCTTAAGCAGCATCTGGGTAAAGCCATAGATGGCATTGGTTGGGTATCCCGTTGGGGAGGAGAGATGGCGGATGGCGTAGTAAGCCCGGTAGATGTAGGATGAACCGTCAACCAGGTAGAGGGTGTTGTCGTGGCTCATGGTGATGTGCTTTCGTCGTTATCTTTGCGGGTAAAGAGGATAAAGGCCATTGACGGCCGCCGGCTGGAGTCGCGCATAGCGAATTGCATGCCGTCGTAATGCCAGCCTTGCGCCGTCAAATTATTTAATGTATTTTGTATCGTTTCGTCGGTTACCGTGCTGAGTTCAACCACTTTATAGGTCAACATTCAGGGCCTCGCTCCTGCTGTCCCGGTTGGTGTCCAACCTGCTATTGGCGCGAAATGAAAAAAGGCGACCAAAAGCCGCCTTCAAAACCGCTTGGTTTTGCAGATATTATTTCTGAAAACCGAGTTTGGTTGAGATGTCTTCGGCTGCCTTCAGCGTCAAAGGGATGAGTTCTTTTTGCATGCGTTCTTCGCTGAAGCGCATGGATGGCCCGGAGATGCTGACTGCGCCGATAATGCGGCGGGTATAGTCGCGGATAGGCGCGCTGACGCATTTGACGCCAACATCAAGTTCTTCGTCATCAATGGCGAAACCCTGGCTGGCCACGAGTTTGAGTTCCTTTTTCAAAACCTCCCGGTCGGTGATCGTATTTTGGGTAAAGGGCTTGAGTTCCCTGTTGTTGAGATAGTTTTCCAACTCCTCATCGCTCATGTTGGCGATCTGGATCTTGCCGGCGGCGGTGCAGTAGGCCGGCAGCCACGAACCTACCCGGGGAACGACACGTACTGTCATGCTTGTTTCAACGGTATCCAGGTAGATGATATTGAACTCTTTGAGGATTGCCACATAGGTGGTTTCGTTGCATTCCCTGACGAGGGACTCGAGTATCGGCTTGGACTGACGCAGAAGCCCCATTTGGCGGATAAAGGTCTGACCAAGTTCCAGCGTCTTGAGACCCAGACGATAGTTTTCCGTGACTTTGTTCTGTTCGATGTAGTCGCGGGACTCCAGTGTCGCCAGCAATCTGAAAACATTGTTTTTGTGGAGCTTCAGACGTTTGCTGAGTTCGGTGACTCCCAATTCGTCCACCTCTCCGTGGAACTGTTCAAGTAGGTCCAAGGCGTGAGAAACCGCCTGAATAAGATATTCTGTTTTTTCTTTTCTTGCCATTGATGGTATCCTGTCAACTAGTTGAATTGATTTTGTTGCTGAAGAAAAAGCTATTGTTGTTTCTAAAAAGTATATAAAATAGCATTTTAGTTAAAAAGAGGTCAACAATAATTTTTTTTGCCGCGATTAATTTCTCAAGATTAGAATATTGTTTTATAATTGTCAAGGGCAAAACAGTCGCTAAATTAGGGTTTTAATGTTCATTAAAGTGACGATCATTGCGCATAATTTCATGGGAAAGGTAATGTTGTATGCTGTTTAGGCCACTTTTGAGTTTCGTTTGTTCCGTGTTGTTTGCTCTGCTGCCTTGTTCGGCTTTCAGCGCCGATTCATTCAGGGTTCCGATTCTATTGTATCATCGCCTGGGGGCGACGGTTGCCGATGGTATGACCATGACCACTCCGGTATTCGAGTCGCACATGAAATACCTCCATGACAATGGCTATACCGTAATCCCGTTGCGTCGGCTGGTTGACTATTATCATGGCAAAGGGCCTGCTCCCGCGCCAAAATCCGTAGTTATTGTTGAGGATGATGCTCATAAATCAGTCTATGACGTGATGCTGCCGATTATTCGCCGTTATCGCTATCCGGTTACGATTTTCGTTTATCCCTCGGCCATTTCCAATGCAAAGTATGCCATGACCTGGGACCAGTTGCGTGAGCTCAAAAAAACCGGCCTGTTTGACATGCAGTCGCATACCTATTGGCATCCCAACTTTAAGATCGACCGGAAAAAGCTCGCACCCGCGGCTTTTGACAAGTTCGTTACGACCCAGTTGCAAAAATCCAAGTCCAAGCTTGAAACCGAGCTTGGCGGTAAAGTTGATCTGCTTGCCTGGCCTTTTGGTATTTATGATGATTATCTGCTCAAAAAGGCAGCGCAGGCTGGCTACACGGCTACATTTACCATTGAACGACGCCATGCGGTCGCCAGTGACAATGTGATGAAACTCCCGCGTTATTTGATGGTCAATGCCGACAAAGGGAAGGCTTTTACTCAGCTACTCGAAGGCGCTGCCGTCAAGCGCACTATCGCGCCCCGATGAATGAGGATATCCCCAAAAAACACCCATGTCCCGATTGCACCTTTTGTCAGTGGTGTTCTGATGATCGCTGCCGTCTTTGTTTAAACCATGAAGGCTGTTGCCGCCGAAAGCTCTCCCTGGCAGAGCAGATTGAACTCTACGATGCGCTCAATTCCGGCGCCGTGCAGCCCACGAGCGATAAAAAATAGCATTGCGACGGTTCCTCGCGGCCAGGGAGAAACCAAGATGGCGACGTGTGGGTACAGAAATGGTCGTGTGTGGCATTGATGACCTAACTGCCCGATTTGTGATATAGTTTTTACAGTGGGTTTGGAAGGGAAGCGGATTTTGGAAGGAGGCGGAAATGTGGAGCATGATAAGACATGGCAGCAGGGTCGCATGCAATGACAAATGCCTTCTGGTAGTTAATGGCGCCAACTATTTCTGTAACCTTGAAAATATTTCTATTTCCGGTGTGCTGGTTCAGTGTGATGGCACCGTTCCAACCCAGCCGGGGGATAGATGCGGTTTCCTGTTATGCCGCGATCCTACTGTATGTCCCGGCGAGTATCCGGCCAGGGTTGCTCGTCTGAATTCATCAAAAATCGCTTTGGAATTTCTTGATTTCACGTAACGATACCCCTTCCGGTTACTTGACCGGGGCAACAAAAATGGGGCATGCCAGTCGGCAGCCCCATTTTGATTGCATGTCAGAGTGGCGGCCGAGCGCCACCCCCTATTTTTTTTTCAGCCAGGTAACGGTTAATGGCTGCTGCGGCCTGTTTTCCATCGCCCATTGCCAGAATGACCGTTGCTCCTCCCCGGACAATGTCGCCTCCGGCAAAGACGCCTTCAAGGCTGGTCTGCCCGTTTTCATCAGTATCAATATTTCCCCACTTGTTCAGCTTCAAATCTGGGGCGCTCGCTGTCAATAGTGGGTTGGCCCTGGTTCCGATGGCATTTATCACCACTTCGGCCGGAAGGTCAAAAAAAGCGTCTTTGACCGGCACCGGCCTGCGACGGCCCGAGTCATCCGGCTCCCCCAGTTCCATGCGCTGACAGGAAAGCTTTGCCACCCAGCCGTTTTCGTCGCCGATAATGGCTGCCGGAGCCGTGAGCAGCAGAAACTCCACGCCTTCCTCTTTGGCATGTTTGATTTCCTCTGTCCTGGCCGGCATTTCAGCCTCGCTGCGGCGATAGACGATCATGGCCCGCTGTGCGCCGAGACGTTTCGCAGTGCGAACGCAATCCATGGCTGTATTGCCGCCGCCGATCACCGCCACATTTTTGCCTTTGATAATCGGCGTGGCTGCATTCTCCGAACGGCCGGCTCCCATCAGGTTGACCCTGGTCAGGTATTCATTGGCCGCATAGACTCCCTTCAGGTTTTCTCCGGGAATTTTGAGCAGCACCGGCAAGCCAGCGCCATTGGCAATGAAGACAGCGTCGTACTCTGCCTGAAGCTGGGGCAGGGTTAGCGTCTTTCCTATGATGACGTTAAGCTCTATTTCGACGCCAAGGAGACGCAGACGGTTGACTTCAGCATCAATAATCACATTAGGAAGGCGGAACTCGGGAATACCGTAACGTAGAACGCCGCCGGTATCGTGAAGCGCTTCGAAAATGATAACGCTGTGTCCGGCGCGGGCCAGTTCCCCGGCTGCAGTCAGACCGGCCGGGCCACTGCCGATGACGGCAATTTTTTTGCCGGTGACCGGAGGAAGCACTTCCGTTTCAAGCTGATCGGTATGATTCATGGCCCAATCGGCGACAAAGCGTTCGAGATAGCCGATGGCAACGGACTCGCCCTTGATTCCGCAGACGCATTTTTCTTCACATTGGGTTTCCTGCGGGCAAACGCGGCCGCAGACGGCCGGCAGGGCGTTGTCGCCGCGAAGAATGCGGGCTGCGCCAACGAGATCTTCCTCTGCCAGTTTGGCGATGAATTCGGGAATCGATACGCTTACCGGGCATCCCGATACACAGGGGCGGGTTTTGCACTGCAGGCAGCGTTGCGCTTCGCGGACTGCATCTTCCAGGGAAAGTCCCTGATTTACTTCTTCAAAAACTTTGTTGCGTTCTTCTGCGTCCCGCTCGGGCATATGGACCCGTTTGATGGCAAGACGTTCTTTGATGGAAATGTTGGAAGTCATGATTTCACCTGCTGTTTCAGTCTGCAATCGGCAGCCTCGTGGTTGCGGTACGTGCCGAGGCGATCAAGAAGGTTTGCAAAATCAACTTTGTGTGCGTCGAACTCCGGTCCGTTCACACAGGCAAAACGGGTTTCGCCGTCCACCAGAACACGGCAGCCGCCGCACATGCCGGTGCCGTCGATCATGATCGGGTTGAGGCTGACAATCGTGGGTATGCCCTGTGGCCGGGTCAATTCCGCCACGGCTCTCATCATCGGTACCGGACCAATGGCGAACACTGCTTGGGGACAGGTGGCCGGATCTGCCATCATGTCGCCAAGTTCCATGGTAACAAACCCCTTGCGTCCCATACTGCCATCCTCGGTTGTGATCAGCACCTGTTTGGAAAAAGCAGCCAGTTCGTCTTTAAGGATAATCAAAGAAGCTGTCCGGCCACCGATAATAGTAGTTACGTCGTTACCCCCTTCAGCAAGGGCCTTGGCCAGCGGGAAAAGAACTGCCGTGCCGACTCCACCACCTACGCAGGCGACACGCCCCCATTTTTCGATATGGGTCGGCATTCCCAGAGGACCGGCCACATCGCGCAGATATCCGCCAACCGGTGTGGCTACGATGACGCGGGTGGAAGCGCCGACGGCCTGGACGAAGATGGTAATGGTGCCTGCGGTCGCATCGGCATCGGCAATGGTCAGGGGAATGCGTTCTTCCCCCTCTGCGGCGCGAATGATGACGAATTGGCCGGGCTTGCGGGCCGTGGCAACCCGTGGAGCCCTGATTACCATGCGGTGAAGCACGGGAGTGAGTGAAACGTTGCTTAAAACCTCGAACATGTGGATTCCTCCGGCTGGAGTGTCTGGCTTTTTTGAAAACAGCACAAATTTATTCGTTTAATAATATCATTTTCTATTATTTTCCGGATAGTTCCTTTGATTTGTTGCTGGCGCTGTCAACTGCGTCCATGACCAGCCCGTGGAAACGCCCGTTCTCCAAGGTGTGCAGGCCTGCTATGGTCGTTCCGCCGGGAGAGGTGACTTTTTCCTTCAGCAGGGCAGGGTGCTCGCCGGTTTCGGATACCATGCGGGCTGCGCCAAGTACTGTCTGTACGGAAAGCGCAAGGGAGACATCCCGCGCCAGCCCGTTTTTTACTCCGGCATCGGACAGCGCCTCGATAAAAGCGAACACATATGCAGGGCCGCTGCCGGATAATCCGGTAACCGCATCCATAAGTTTTTCCGAAGTGATGACCACGGTGCCGACGCGCGAAAAAATCTCTCGGGCAGCTTCAAGGTCTTCCTGGCCGGCTTTTTGACCTGGACAAATAGCGGTGGCTGCCGCCTGGATCAATGCCGCTGTATTGGGCATGACGCGAACCACCCGGGATTTGCCGTGGAACTTTTCCTCGATAAAGCTGGTGTCGATTCCCGCCATGATCGAGATGACCAGTTTATTCGCGGCAATGACAGGAGCGAGACTCTCCAGTACGCCAGGAGCCATCTGCGGTTTGATGGCCAGAATAATAATGTCGGTTTTGCCGGCCACGTCTGGGCCGCTTTCACATGCCGCTACGGCATAGGTGGAGATAAGGTACTCGCGGCGTGCAACCTGCGGCTCGGCGACCATAATACTGCCTGCCTGAATGCCGCCTGTCAGAAGTCCCTTTATGATAGCCTCGGCCATATTGCCGCCACCAATGAACCCGATCAGTTTATTCTCAAGCATGGTACGCCCCCTTTTATTAACTAACACTGCTTCTAGTTACCATGGCTACTCCTATGATAATCAGGCAAATGCCAGCCCAACGCATGGGAGTGACATTTTCACCCAGATACCACTGCGACAGAAATGCCACGACAATATAACTGAGCGCCTGCAATGGAAGCGCAACGGAAAGATCTTCCCATGACAGCACCGCCAGCCAGAGGCCAAAGTAGATTGCCTGCATTGCGGTACCCAAGATCAGGCGCCAATTGGTCAGGCAACCGATGACGGTCTCGACGATCTGGCGAAAGCTCATGGCTGAAATATCGCCTGAACTTGAAATTCCTTGTTTCAGAAACAGATCGCCTACAGCTCCGGCGGTAATTGCCAACAGCATGACGACAAGCGTTTTCAGCATTTTGTCTCTCCACGATAATTTTGGACAGAAATTCGCAACTCTTTCAGCTTCTGTCTGACCGTCTGGCTGGTGATGGCCGCCAATTCTTCCTGATGCCGGTAATCAGGCATGCGTCGGGTAATTTCCGCATCCGGCAGGCAGCCGGGATGAAAATAGATTTCGGTCAGCCCGTCGTTCAGCCCATCGAGGATATCCAGAATATAGCGTTCGGTCATACGGCCGGAGTTAAGTACGCCCTTGACTTCCGTGGCGTAACGTATCCCCATCCGATCAAGTTTCGGGCGGGCACTGTTTGCCAGGGAGCCGAAGATGATCCGCTCGATTGTTTTTCCGGCCAGCCGCTCCCGGTTAAAGCGCAGGTTGTGAGTAAGCCGTTCCTGCGAGAGCCGCATACTGGTGATGCCATACCGGGGCATCAGTTCGGAGAGTATTGAAAAAACCGTGGGGTGCAGATGAATGTTAAGATGGCCGTCAATGTGCGATAACGGAATGCCTGCGTTTTTCACCCGTACAATCTGCGCCTCGATTTCCCGTTCCAACTGGCTGCGCAACTTCGTGTCGAAATAGTAACGCATTCCCGCTGATACGGGGTTATCGGTGAAATTCCCCTGCGTATCCACCAAGCCGGGTATTTCGTCCGGCGCCAAGACTGAGTATCCGTGCACCAGGGTCAGGTGCAGTCCAACCTGCAGGCCGGGGTTGCGTTTGGCAATTGTCACCGCCTCATCAAAGGCGTTGCCGCCGGGCATGATCGAGGCGCAGGACAGGATACCGTTTTGCCAGGCCTGTTCAACCGCGCGATTGACACCGCTGGAAAGACCGAAATCGTCTGAGGTGATAATGAGATGCTTCATTGCGTCCGGAAAGCCTGGCCGTTACTTGCAGTCGGAACAGGCTTCTTTGCGTTTACGCATGTATTGCAGATACTGCTTGCCTTCCTTGAGCAGCTTCTTGCGTTCCTCTCCGTCTACGATCATCTTGCCGATGCTGCGCAGGATGTATTTGGGGCGGAAATAGAACTTGTCGTAGAACTCTTCCACTGAACTGAAAATTTCCGCATTGGAGAGATTCGGGTAGTTGATCACGCATTTCTGGTGGCCGGTATCGTCCAGGAAATTGTCCGAAGCAATCCAGCCCTGTTCTTTACACATATCGTAAAATTCGGTGCCCGGGTAGGGAGAGGCCAGAGAAGCCTGGATGGAGTTGAGGTCCATATCCTTTGCAAACTGGATCGTTTCCGCGATGGTTTCCTTGGTTTCGCCCGGCAGCCCCATGATGAATGCCCCGTGAACGGAGAGTCCCAGTTTTTTGCAATCCTTGGCGAACTGGAGAGCCTGTTCCTTAGTGACCCCCTTCTTGATGTTCTTGAGGATCTGGGCGTTGCCGCTCTCGAAACCGACCACCACGTGACGCAGTCCGCATTCACGCATGATCTTGAGAGTCTCGTAATCGGTGTTGGCGCGGGCGTTGATTGTCCAGGAAATGCCCAACGGCTTGATCAGTTTTGCAACTTCCTGGGCATGACGGCGATCCGCGGTAAAGGTGTCGTCGTCAAAGGAAAGTTCCCGCATTTCAGGAATATTTTCAGTGATCCACTTGATTTCCTCATAGACATTTTGCGGCGAACGGGTACGCATGCGCCGACCGGAAAACGTCTGGGGCCAGAGGCAATAGATACATTTCGACGGACATCCGCGGCTGGAGTAAATCGAAACGTACGGACTTTTGAAATGTGGAATGACGTATTCTTTGATCGGCAGATCACGCCTGTAGATCGGAGCTACAAAGGGAAGCGCATCCAGGTCTTCGATCATGGGGCGATCGGCGGTATGGACAATCGCTCCATCCTGAAGATAACTGATGCCGTCAACCTTGTTCCAGGGGCGTCCCTCGCACAGTTCCTTAGTGGAATAGTCGAATTCGCCGCGGCAGACGATGTCGATGACGCCCTTGCCGGCGCGGAGCGATTCCTCCGGCAGGATGGTCACATGCGGTCCGGTCAGGACCGTAACCATATCCGGCTTTACCTCTTTAATGCGCCGTGCGGTTTCGATGTCGATCATCAGGGTGGGGGTAGAGGTGTACATGACCACCATGTCAAAACCTTTGGCGATTTCCAGGCATTTTTCCAGATCAAACTTCTGTACCGGGGCGTCGACTACACGGCTTCCCTCGATCATGGCAGCGGGAAAGCAAAGCCAGGTGGGATACCAGAACGATGTCACCTCGCGGGATGCCTGATATCGCGCTCCGGCGCCGCCGTCGAAATCTTCGAAAGTAGGGGGGTTCAGAAAAAGCGGTTTCATTACAACTCCTTGTCTGCTTTTAAAACATTCAGGATACTGATGTGAAGCCATAAAGTCAAGATTTATGGGGTTTGGGTTACTGCATAGATTCCCCATAAAGCGGTTGATTAGCGGTTGGTTGGCGGAATCGATGGATGCAGTAAAGTTTTTTTGTATTTTGGGTTGTCATATGTGTGAACTGCTTTTGCTGTTGTCTGGAAAAATTGACTGTTTGCCGAAGCCGGATGCACAATAATATTTATCGGCCGGATGCCATGCAGATGCAAATTTATTTTTATGATTACTCCGGAATGTGATAAGTGATCAAAGTTGGTATGCGTAATTTGCATGTCACATTATTCTAATTTTAATCGAGGAGATCAGGAATGAGCAACAAGAAACCGGAAATAACGTTCAAGTATGTTTTTAATTACAGCTACAACCCGACCTATGTCAATGGCGCTCAGGGGGGCTTTTCACCGCGTGGCGAAATGGTGATCAATTTTTATCTTGAACGCCAGCCGTTGCCCGAATCCATTACTCACGAGATTACTCCGGCAGGCGCTATCGGGCGTGAGACCGGTGTGGAGCCGTCGGATCTGCCCAACAGCATGGTGCGTTTCATTGATACCGGCGTGGTAATGAGTTATGAAAACGCCAAAGTCTTCCATGCCTGGCTGGGTGACAAGCTGCGCGAAGTGGAAGACTTGCACAAGGCCAGGACCGATTTTGAAAATTCAACGGTTGCAGGACAGGCTTAGTCAGTACGGTAACCAGGTGTAACGTAAGGAGCAGGCTGATGCAGGTGGTATTCGATAAGTGTGCAGCCGTTGCGACTGTAATTGTAATTTGTGTGGTTGTGTTTTCAAACTTTGTGGCCGCATTTCCCATTCCGGAACGGCTGGAGTTTGAGATATCCTATGTCGGCATTCCAGCCGGACATGCGGTGCAGCAGGTGAGCCGGGTTGGTAAAGAGGTTGTAATTATCTCCACTGCCCGTTCTGCCGACTGGTTGAAATACTTTTTTCCGGTTGACGATCGCATCGAATCCGTCATGGCGGCTGCAATACCGCCGCAGTTATTCGGTGCGTCACGTTCGTACCGTGAGCGCATCAGGGAGGGGGGGACACGTTATCAGAAGGACGTCACCTTTGACCGGCGCAGACTGGAAGCTACCACAAGGGACTTTGTCAATAAGACTGTGAACACCCAGAAGATAACTCCTCAGGCCTATGACATGCTATCCGGTTTTTTCCACATCCGCACGATTCCGCTTCAGGAGGGAACATCTGTCTACATTGATATTTTCGATTCCAATAAACTCTCGAATACGGAAATCCAGGTGCTGCGGCGCGAGGAGATTGAAATTCCATTGGGGCATTTCAGAACCATTGTTATCAAGCCGCTCCTGAAGACGGAAGGGATCTTTGCCCGTAGGGGCGATATGATCATCTGGCTGTCGGACGATGACCGGCGCATTCCGGTGCAGATGAAGTCCAAAGCGCTGATCGGGAATATTACGGTAACCCTGGTGGGGGGGAATTATTGGCCGGAGAAGAAATAATTCCAATTCCAAATCAAAGCGCCATCTTCGTTGGCTTCGTCGAAGGCTCCTCAACGTACTATCTAGTACGCCTTCGTCGCCTTCTTCCTCGCCGCCTTGATATCATCTTTGATTTGAAACCGGAATAAACTCCCGCAACATGCGGCTTGACGAATGGATATTATGGCCTATTGTTTCTTAGTGGTGACCGGCTGCGGATAGTACAGCCGGTTCCGTGCATGTTTGCTGTACAAGACATTTCGGAGGAGGCGGTTCATGGCGTTACGCGTAGCCATTAATGGTTTTGGCAGAGTCGGCAGAATGGCGACAAAGCTGGCGCTTGGTAACGAAAATATCGAGATCGTGGCGATCAATGATCTGACCGATGCCGCTACGTTGGCGCATCTTTTCATGTATGATTCCGTTCACGGCGTCTTCTCCGGCACGGTTGAACATACTGCCGAGAGCCTGATTATCAACGGAAAGCCTATCAGAATCTATGCCATGGGAAATAATGACGAACTTCCCTGGAAAAAGGAGAATGTTGACGTCGTCCTGGAATCCACCGGTTTGCTCACTTCCAGGGATAAGAGCGAAATACACCTTTCGGCCGGCGCAGGGAAGGTAGTTGTTTCCGCTCCGGCCGAGAACGCGGATATCACGATTGTCATGGGAGTGAATGATCACTTGTATGATCCGCAAAAGCACACGATCATTTCAAGCGCTTCCTGTACCACCAACTGCCTGGCGCCGGTTGCCAAGGTGCTGAACGACAACTTTGGCATTGAAAAGGGGCTGGTGACCGCGGTTCATGCCTATACCAACGATCAGAGCGTTCTTGATCTGCCGCATCACGATCTGCACCGCGCCCGCGCAGCAGTTCTTTCCATGATTCCGACGACTACCGGCGCCGCTCGAACGGTTTCGCGGGTATTACCCGAACTGGAAGGCAAATTGGACTGCATGGCCATTCATGTTCCGATCCCCAACGTGTCAGCTATCGACATGGTCGCGACTTTCAGTCAAAAAGTTGATGCGGCCATGATCAACACGGCTCTTGAAGAGGCTTCTAAAGGTGCTTTGAAGGGAGTGCTCGGCTACAGCGATGTTCTGCTTGTTTCTGTTGATTATAACGGCAATCCTCTCTCCGCCATTGTGGATGCTTCCAGCACCAAGGTGATCGGCGACAACATGGCCAAGATTATTGCCTGGTATGATAATGAAACCGGCTTTTCTCACCGGGTGGTCGATTTGATCAATCTGATTGCATTGAAAGGTTGAGCAGGTATGAAGAGGCAAGTCGGCTTGGCTTGACTCCGGAACAATAATCACCTTTACTGCTTTAAAAGGACCAAAAGGACTTAAAGGACAACAGGAACTTAAACGTCCTTGAAGTCCTTTTAGTCCCTTGGCGCATTGTGTTCGTGAAAAGCGGCGCATCGGTTACATTCCGAGTCCCTTAGAACTGCGTGTGGTATTCCTTCAGTTTCTTAGCGAAATCCTGGCCGTATTTGTAGCATTTCTCCTCATCTTCGGCTGAAGGTTTGAAGATGAACTGGAGACCCGGTCCAAACTGTTCCAGACCCATCTTGGTGAAGGTTTCATAGGCTTCCTTGACCGCTCCGCCACCCCAGCCATAGCTGCCGAAAGCGCCGACCAGCCGGTTTTTGGGACGCAGGCCGCGCAGATGGGTGAGGCATTCCGCTACGGTGGGATACAT
>MTLD01000513.1_pt1 | contig 126485 bp, 119 predicted proteins | sample 1982471 | NCBI WGS metagenome assembly MTLD01 (sample SAMN05712604, study PRJNA340218) | biofilm metagenome | isolation source: sample SPM anode biofilm adapted to -50 mV | place: USA | collected 2012-02-03
CGCGTTTAAATTCTGTGCATTATATGCAACTATCTGCTTGGGATTTGTTTGCGTTCTCTGTAAAGTTTCAAGGAGTATTCAAGCTGGTTTCAAAGATCTCGTCAAACTCGTTTTCAATTTCCCTGAATGCCTCAAGAATTCTTGGCTCAAAGTGGTGCGGCTTAGTTCGTCCGTCGCCGTTTAAAAGTATGTCACATGTCTTTGCGTGACTAAAGGCTGGCTTGTAAACGCGGCTGTTGCGTAGAGCGTCATATTGGTCAGCCAGCATCACAATTCTTCCCTCAATGGGCGTAGTCTCTCCTTTTAGCCCATGGGGGTATCCTGTGCCGTCCCAACGTTCGTGGTGTGAAACAGCAATAACTGCTCCCATTTGAAGCATGGTATGCGACGATCCTTGCAGAATTTTTTCCCCGATCAAGGTGTGTTGCTTGATGTAGTCAAATTCTTCTGGCGTAAGAGGGCCTGGCTTGAGCAGGATCGAGTCGGGAATACCAATTTTGCCAACGTCATGCATGGCGCTTGCCACAGCAATGGTCTCAGTAAAGTCTTCCGGCAGACCAAGCTGCAGTGAAAGACGGTGGGCGTATTTTCCTATGCGGGTGATATGTATTCCGGTATCCTCATCCCGTAATTCAGCCGCAGCGGTAAGTCGCTCGATAATTTCACTGCTCATGTTAGTCAGTTTGTTGAGGGCGTCATTTAACTCCGATGTGCGCATTTCAACAGTTCTTTCAAGCTCTCGCTTGTAATTTTTTTCAATATTGGTCAAACGCTTATAGTTGAGGCCCTTTTCAACTGCGTGTATCAGATGGGGCGGCCGATAGGGCTTGATAATGAAATCGAATGCACCCTTTTGTATGGCTCGAACAGCGGTATCCAGGTCTGCATAGGCTGTCATCAGCAGAACTGGTGTTTCGCGGTCCAGGTAGCGGACTTTCTCCAGCAACTCAATACCGGACATGCCGGGCATGTTAATATCAGTCAGAACCAGGTCAACAGGTTCGGTTACAAAATGTCTGATGGCGTCGTGGCCGCTACTGAAGGAGGTAACCTTGAAGCCTGATTCCCGCAGAAGTATGCTTATGCTTTCAAGAACATAACAATCATCATCGACAACAAAAATGTTACGTGGGTCAGAGTGCATCTTTTAATACCTCTTTGACATTCATAAGCAATTCCTTGGGAGAAAATGGCTTGGCAATGAAATGCAGGTTGCTCTTATGCAGCTGAAGCTGTTTGATGGCACTGTTTTCAGGGTCACCGCAGAGAATAATCCGGTTAATCGGGATAACGGTTTTGATATTGCGAAAGATCTTAATACCATGTGTTCCTGTAATAATTCCATCAATAATAACCAGATGAATTTCAGTGCGATGTGCGCGGTATTTTTCTAAAGCCATATCGGCATCCGCAGCTTCAATGACACAATACCCGAATTCCTCTAAAAAATCCTTTGTGATGGAACTGCTGGCCTCTTTACCGTCTATCAGTAAAACAGTATAGCTGGACGGGTTGTTAGACAACGTAACCGGTGCAAGGGGCAGGAAAGTCTCGGATTCATTTTCTCTGATGGGCAGATAAATGCAAACATTGGTACTGCCATTCGGTCCGGTACTACAGTTAATATGTCCGTTGTGCTTTTTTATGATTCCATCGATGATGGATAGACCATCCCCTGCTTCTTTAGCGGCTTTCCCGGTTGTAGAAGATGGAGCGGGAATTTCATTTGTCGTGTCGTCATCCATGTCAAGGCATGGATAGGACATGGTCATCAATGCGTGGTGTCCCTTCTGGTCAATCCCGTGGGAAACACAAAAATGGTCATCAAGATCAACCAGCTCACTTTTCAGGGTGATGGTTCCTCCCTCCGGCATAGTATCACGAGCATTGGTAACAAGGATTATAAGGATCTGTTCCACTTGCCTGTTAGCTGCCATAACCATAAGGCGTTGCTTTGCCAGTAACGAGACAAGTTCGATATTTGTGCCGATTAAACTGCGAAGGAGTATTTCGACGCGTTCAATGGTGGCATTCAAGTCAACCAGTGTGAGATTGCTGATCTGCTCTCGACTGAAAGTCTGCAGTCTTTGAGTGAGTCCGGCTCCGCGTTCTGCTGCTGCCAGAATCTGTCCAATAGTTGTCCTCAAAGGGCTCTCGGCAGGCAATTTTGCCAGGAGGATGTTGCCGTAGCCAATGATTGCGGTCAGGATGTTATTAAAGTCGTGTGCGATACCACTTGACAGTTGCCTGCTTGCCTCAAGTTTTTGAGCGTGTTGCAACTGGTTTTCCACGATGGCGCTGATATCTTCTTTAATTGCTGTGAAATTCCTGGCCTGATGTGTCTGGCAACACTCTTCAGAATATGGTGTGCCAACAGGATAGGGGCTAATTTCATGACATTCGTCTTTTTTTTCAAAAAAAGGTTTCGTTATTCTTAGCAGCAAGAAACGCATGATCAGAAAAAATGCGGAAAATGTGACGGTGTAAAGAAGCGATTGCTGGTGAGCGGGCAAGGCTGGGGCTTGTTGAGCGGGAAAACGGGAAGTGATATTCCAGCAATTGTTCTGCGACGCAAAAAAGAGCAGGGCAACCAGAAGGCTGATTGCCAGGGGAAACAGCACGGTTATCTTTGTTTTCAGTGACGGGTGAGTCATGAATCTTCCTGGTTATTCCAGTCGCAACTTCGAGGCAAACTGACTTGAAAACTCATGAAAAGGGAGTCTAGCATGCTTTCCCTGTTTCACGAAGGTTTTTGACATTGTAATACGTAAATATTAAGAAGAAATGGAAACCGGTATATTTCCCTTTTCAAGAGCTGAACCATGGTCTAATATAATAATTTTTCCAAAGAAAGTGAAACAGTATGGACAAACTCATCATAAAAGGCGGCATAAAACTGAAGGGAGATGTGCAGGTCAGTGGCTCAAAAAATGCTGCTCTGCCGATTTTGGTCTCGACTATTCTGGCTCCAGGAGCCAATGAGATTCACAACGTTCCCTTTCTGCGCGATATCAATACCACCATCAAGGTCCTGGAATCACTTGGAGCACAAGTTGCGGGAAATGGTCACACGGTTACGGTGGATACGGCCGGTATTAACAGCCATGAAGCCACGTATGACCTTGTTAAAACCATGCGTGCTTCGGTGCTGGTACTGGGCCCGCTGCTGGCGCGTTTTGGTATGGCTCGCGTTTCCTTGCCGGGAGGCTGCGCCATTGGCGCCCGCCCAATCAATCTACATCTTAAGGGGCTTCAAGCGTTGGGAGCAGACATCGTTCTGGAGCATGGCTATGTAGAAGCCAAGGCGAAACGGCTCAAAGGAGCTCGAATCCATTTCGATATTTCTACGGTTGGTGGTACCGAACATCTTATGATGGCAGCAGCTACTGCCAAGGGGGAAACTATCCTTGAAAATGCTGCCCGCGAACCGGAGATTTGCGATCTCGGCCTGATTCTTAACCGCATGGGCGCAAAGATCGAGGGAGCCGGCACCGATACCATCAGGATTCAAGGGGTTTCAGAGCTTTCACCGGTCAGCTACGAAGTCATGCCGGATCGCATCGAGGCTGGTACCTTTATGATTGCAGCAGCTATCACCGGCGGCGATATCAGGATCACGGGAATGAAACTGGAACATCTTGATGCTCTGGCATTCAAGCTGCAAGACGCTGGTGTCGAGATCAGTAGCCGCGATAATGTGGTACGGGTCAAAGGACCGAAGAAAATCAGGAACGTCAATATCAAGACCAGACCGTATCCCGGTTTCCCCACTGACATGCAGGCGCAATTCATGGCACTGATGTGCAAGGCTGATGGCGCCAGCGTCATCTCCGAGAATATTTTCGAAAACCGCTTTATGCATGTGGCGGAATTGCTTCGCTTTGGGGCGGATATTGTCATCGAGGGGAATGTTGCGACGATCAAAGGTGTTAAAAAGCTCTCCGGCGCACCGGTAATGGCAACAGATTTACGCGCTTCGGCTTCTCTGATCCTGGCCGGTTTGGCTGCGGAAAATACTACCGAAGTTTCTCGTATCTATCACTTGGATCGCGGCTATGAAGCCATTGAGAAAAAACTGGCTGGTCTGGGCGCCGACATTGTGAGAGTTAAAGAATGAATGATTTCATTACAATAGCTATTCCCAAAGGGCGCATTCTGGAAGAGTCAGTGGAACTCTTCGGCAAGATAGGTATTGACTGCCGTGAGTTGCTCGGAGACTCCCGCAAGCTGATTTTCGAGAACCCCTTGCAGAAAATGCGCTACATGATAGTGCGCGCAACCGATGTTCCCACGTATGTGGAGTATGGCAGCGCCGATCTGGGGATCGTGGGCAAGGATACGCTTATGGAGCAGGGCAAGGATATTTATGAACCCCTGGATCTGAAGTTCGGCTATTGCAGAATGATGGTGGCCGAGCCGGTCAACCTGGCCAGGAACGATGATCCTTCCGGTTGGTCGCATATTCGCATTGCTACCAAATATCCCCATGTTGCCGAAAGTTACTTCACTGCCAAGGGAATCCAGGTCGAGATCATCAAGCTCTACGGCTCTATCGAGTTGGCGCCGCTTGTCGGGCTCTCGGAACGCATTGTTGATTTGGTATCAACCGGTGAGACCTTGCGCCAGAATGGTCTGGTGGAAGTGGAAACCATTGCCGAGATAACGACACGGTTGATTGTCAACCGTGCCAGCCTGAAAACCAAGCATACAAGGGTGAGTGAGATCATTCAGAAGTTGGAACAGGTGCTATGAAGCTGCTCGACATACGCGATATCGACTTTGATGCAGAGTTTGCGGTTATCCTCTCCCGTGGCGAGGAAATTGACAGTGCCGTGGAGCAGAGTGTACGTGACATCATCGCCGATGTACGCCGACGTGGTGACATCGCTGTGCTGGAATTGACCCGTCACTTTGACCGCCTGGAGGCGAACTCGGTTTCTGCATTGGAAGTGACCGTTGAAGAGATTGAGGCAGCTTTCTCCCAGGTTGATGACAAAAATTTGGCGGCTCTTGAGTTGGCTGTAGAGCGGGTCAGCAGTTTTCATGAAAAGCAGAAGCAGCAGACATGGCTTTCTACTGAGGAACCGGATGTCATGGTAGGACAGAAAGTCACTCCCCTGGCTCGGGTCGGAATCTATGTGCCTGGTGGGAAGGCCAGTTATCCCAGCAGCGTGATCATGAATGCCGTTCCCGCCCGGGTGGCAGGCGTAAACGAAATCATCATGGTGGTGCCGACTCCGGGCGGTGAGATCAATCCTCACGTGCTGGTGGCAGCACGTCTCTCAGGTGTGGATCGCATCTTTCGCATTGGCGGAGCCCAGGCAGTGGCAGCCTTGGCCTATGGCACCGAAACCATCCCTAAAGTGGATAAAATCACCGGGCCGGGCAATATCTATGTAGCTACTGCCAAGAAGCTGGTCTTTGGTCAGGTCGGTATCGACATGATTGCCGGTCCCAGCGAAATCCTGGTTATCAACGACGGCACCGGCAATGCCGCTCACGTTGCTTCCGATCTGCTTTCCCAGGCCGAACATGACGAACTGGCTTCTTCGATTCTGATTACTACCGACCGGTCGTTTGCCGAACAGGTTGCCGCGCAGGTTGAACATCAACTGGGGCGGCTTTCACGGGAGAGTATTGCCCGTGCATCGTGGGATCGCTATGGAGCCATCATCGTGGCCGGTTCATTGGATGAGGCAGCGGCTTTTTCCAACCGTATCGCTCCGGAGCATCTGGAATTGGCTGTGGCTGATCCGTTTGCCCTGTTAGCGCGGATCACGAACGCCGGTGCCATCTTTGTGGGCCACTGGACACCCGAAGCTGCCGGTGACTACCTGGCCGGACCGAATCACACGTTGCCTACCGGCGGAACGGCCCGTTTCTTTTCACCCTTGTCGGTGGATGATTTTGTCAAGAAATCATCGATCATCTGTTTCTCCGAGGGGGGGCTGAAGCGAATCGGCAACGAAATTGTCAGGATTGCTGGGCTTGAGGGGCTGGAGGCGCATGCCAAGTCCGTTGCCATCAGGCTTGATAACCAAGAGCATGTAAAAGATAACTGATGTGCTTTGATTTTTTAAGTTTTGATTGAATTCCGTAACCAGTTGTTGTGCAAAAGGTCATACTATGTCTCAACTACGTCCCAACATCTCAGCCATGCAGGGCTATGTTCCCGGATTCCAACCCGACGATATCGCTTCGTGGATCAAACTAAACACTAACGAGAACCCCTATCCGCCTTCGCCAAAAGTGCGCGAAGCCATTCTGGCGGAACTTGGGGCCAATGGCGCGTTGCTACGCACCTATCCCAGCGCCTCCAGCCAGAAATTGCGCGAGGCAGCCTCTGATATTTACGGTTTTGACGCGTCCTGGATTATCATGGCCAACGGCTCGGACGAGGTACTTAATAACCTGATCCGGGCTTGTGCAGCAGAAGGGGATGAGGTTGGCTATGTCAACCCCTCTTATTCCTACTACTCCACATTGGCTGAAGTCCAGGGGGCGGTTGTCCGTACCTATGGCCTTACCGATGATTTTCGCATCGATGCCTTCCCGGAACAGTATCACGGAAAGATTTTTTTTCTGACCACCCCTAACGCTCCGCTAGGGTTTGCTTTTCCGCTCTCCTATGTTGAGGAAATTGCCCGGAAGTGCAGCGGACTGCTGGTGATTGACGAAGCCTATGCTGACTTTTCCGATGCCAATGCTTTGGAACTGGTCAGGAAATGCGACAATGTCGTAGTTACCCGCACTTTCTCCAAAAGCTATGCCCTCGCTGGCATGCGTTTGGGGCTTGCCATTGCCCGGCCGGAGATCATCGCCGCATTGGACAAGATTCGCGACCATTATAACCTGGATCGTCTGGCTCAGGCCGCTTGCATTGCTTCGCTCAAGGATCAGGACTATTTTAGAGAGTCCTGCCGCAGGATTCGCGAGACGCGGCAATGGTTTTCCGAGGAATTGAACGCGATCGGATATGGCGTGATTCCATCCAAGGCCAATTTCGTTTTCGCCACTCCCCCTGACCGGAACAGCAAGCGGGTTTACGATAACCTGTATGCCCGCAAAATTCTGGTGCGGTATTTCTCCGATCCGCTCTTGGCCCATGGGTTAAGGATTTCCATCGGAACTCGGGAAGAAATGGAGCGAACGCTGACGGCACTCACGGAAATCGGATAGGACTCTTGGGAGGAACGTATGACACGATCTGCAACAATTGAACGCATTACGAGCGAAACAAAGATTCAACTCTCCCTGAATATCGACGGAAGCGGGCAGACGGCCATCTGCACCTCGGCACCGTTTCTCGATCATATGCTTAATCTCTTTGCGCGCCACGGTCTTTTTGATCTGAATGTGGAGGCCTGTGGTGACATAGATATCGATTTTCACCACACGGTAGAGGATATCGGCATAGTATTGGGAGATGCCTTCAAGCAGGCTCTGGGTGACAAAAAAGGGATTAGCCGCTATGGTCAGGCCACGGTTCCCATGGATGAAACGCTGGCTAATGCGGTTGTGGACATCTCAGGCCGTCCCTATCTGGTTTATCACGTCATGCTGCCCAAGGTGAAGATTGGGGATTTTGACGTCGAGCTGGCGCGGGAATTTTTCCAGGCCTTTGCCAATCACTGTGGCATGAATTTGCATATCAACGTTATGTATGGCGATAATGTGCATCATATTCTTGAGGCATGCTTCAAGGCAGTAGCCCGGGCAATGGATATGGCCACCCGGTTTGATCCGCGGGTGGAAGGAGTCATGTCCACAAAAGGGGTCTTATAGCGATCCAAAAGAAGGAACTAAAAAGGGCGATCCAAAATCAGGGTCGCCCTTTTTTTACTTGATACGTGCTGATATGTGATTCCACTTCCAAATCAAAGCGCGATCTTCGTTGGCTCGGTCCATGGCTCCTCAACGTACTATCTGTACGCCTCCGTCGCCTTCTTCCTCGCCGCCTTGTTATCATCTTTGATTTGAAACCGGAATGATTGGTCAACTGGCAAAAGGGAGGGATATGGAGAGGGTCAATATCGGCTGCAATTATGAAAAACGGCCGTTCTGGAAGATGTTGCTGGGGGTACCGTTGATTTACCTGCCGATTTTAACGACGGTGCCGTTCGTGATCATCGGGGTTTTTCTGGTCAAGACTCACCTGAAGTACGTTGGTGGCATGAATATCAAATCATATTGGGAGTTTGTGCCCGAGTGGGTTTCCCATCGTTATCGCAACAACGAGCAGCCGGCCATCAATGTGTCATGGTATCATTTCGCCCACTATCGCATATTTTGGGTGCTGAATTGCAAACTCTATTGTCCGCTGAGTGTCGCTTTGTTCTGTTACATGTCCTATTTGGTGAAAATAGTCGAAAACTGGTGGTGCCCTTTTTCGCATGGCAAAAAACAGCACTATGGCGACGGTGCTATCGATAAGTCATTCTGGCACGTAGATCCGGCGGAAACGGCCAAACTGCATCCCGACGACAAGCGCAACCCGATCTGGAATGAGAATGAGGGGCCGTAGCCACGAGTAAATCTGCTTATTTGATTTCTTTCAGAAGTTCGCGCCCTTTTTTTGCTTCATCGCTTTTGGGGTAGGCCCCAATCAATTTTTTCAGCACATACTTGGCGCTTTTGGTGTCATCGATTGCCTTGAAAGCCCTGGCCTGTTTTAACATGGCGGCCGGGACCTTGGACTGCTTGGGATATTTTTTGATGATATCCTGGAAAGCAACAATAGCTGCCTCATAATTTTTTTCGTTGTAAAGGGTTTCGCCGATCCAGTAGTGAGCATTTGCAACCAACTCATGTTTCGGGTACTGTTCGATAAACTTGGTGAACTGATCCCTGGCAGCGGGCATGTCTCCTGCCTTGAACGTTTCCAAGGCTTTCATGTAGATGGAGTCGGCAGTAACCGCTGTTCCCTTTGATTGGGGGGTAAGTCCGGCTTTCTTGGAAAGCTCATCTACAGTAGCCTGGAGTTTGACGATTCTGTCCTCTAGGGTGATAATGCGTTTGTCGGCATCCTCCCGGTAGCGTGTCAACTCCTCATTCGGTTTCTTTACTCCGGCTGTCATTTCATCGAGCCTGCCGTTCAGCGCCTGGATTTCCATTTTATTGCTCTCGCTGGCAGCTTGAGTATCTGCGGCGATTTTGCGAATCGCAGCTACATCGGCTTGAACCCCTTTTTCCAGCGTGTCCATGCGTTCCTTTGATTCGTCGCGAATACCTCCCAAATCCTTTTCAACGGAAAACAGACGCGTTTTAACGGCGTTGATGTCACTACGGGTGCTGTCAAGGGATCCTTGGGTGGCACAGCCGGCCAGTGTGAGAAAGAGAGACAACAAGGTGATGCCGAATCTGTTTTTCATACAATCAGCTCCTTGAGATAAGATAACGTTCATGTATATATCACGGAGTTGACGAGGTTACAACAAAGATGGTTGAGGCGCTTTTTAGGGGGGCTGCGAGAGTCGTGACAGCCGCTGCAGTTCGTTTGTTACAATAAAAGAGTTGACAATAAAAATATTTTCCTTTAACAATTTTTCGTTTTGCAACCGCTGAAATACAGCCATGAGGGCTGAAAAATATATCAGGAGGATTTGGAAACATGGAACAGTATGCTGTTATCTTTGCACTGCTTTGCGCCGGCGGAGCGGTCATTTATGGCCTGGTGTCCGCCCAGTGGATCTTGGGGCTTCCCCAGGGCAACGAACGGATGCGTCAGATCGCTTCGGCCATTCAGGAAGGCGCTGGTGCGTATATGAAGCGCCAGTACACGATTATTGCCGTGGTGGGCGTGGTTATGTTTGCTGCGCTGTTCGCGTCATTGGGCCCGAAAACGGCTGTTGGCTTTGCCGTTGGTGCGATTTTCTCCGGTCTGACCGGTTTTATCGGCATGTTTGTTTCCGTTCGCGCCAATGTGCGTACCACTGAAGCAGCCAAGTCCGGCATCACTAAGGCTCTCAACGTTGCCTTCAGAGGCGGCGCCATAACTGGTATGCTGGTTGTCGGGTTGGGTCTTCTGGGTGTTTCCGGCTACTATTATGTTCTTCAGAAACTGATGCCCGGCGCTCCTGTCAAGGAAATCGTCAGCCAGTTGGTAGGGTTGGGCTTCGGCGGCTCGTTGATCTCCATCTTCGCTCGTCTTGGGGGCGGTATCTTCACCAAGGGCGCCGACGTTGGCGCTGACCTGGTGGGCAAGGTTGAAGCCGGCATTCCCGAGGACGACCCCCGCAACCCGGCTGTTATCGCCGACAACGTGGGCGACAACGTGGGCGACTGCGCCGGTATGGCCGCCGACCTCTTCGAAACCTACGCTGTAACCCTGATCGCCGCCATGCTGCTGGGCGCCATAGCCTTCAACAGCAATCAGGGTGCTGTCAGCTATCCGCTGATCCTGGGCGGTGTTTCCATCGTGGCTTCGATCATCGGTACCTTTTTCGTCAAGCTGGGCAGCAACCAGAAGATCATGCCTGCCCTTTACAAGGGGCTAATTGCTTCCGGTCTCTTGGCCTGCGCCGCTTTCTATTTCATTACCAAGGAGATGTTTCCTCAGGGATTGACTAATGCGGCCGGTCAGAACTTTTCGTACCTCAACATTTTCATTACTGCTGTCGTTGGTCTGGTAGTAACCGGTGCCATCTTCTGGATCACCGAATATTATACCGCGACTGAGTACGCTCCCGTACGGCACATCGCCGAGGCTTCCACCACCGGTCACGGTACGAACGTTATCGCCGGTCTTGGAGTTTCCATGAAGGCGACCGCCCTTCCGGTTATCGTTATTGCTGCTGGTATTATTATTTCCTTCAACTGCGCTGGGGTTTACGGCATCGCCATTGCTGCTGTTTCCATGCTCTCCCTGACCGGTATCGTGGTTGCCATGGACGCTTATGGTCCTATTACCGATAATGCCGGCGGCATTGCCGAAATGGCTGAACTGGACAAGTCGGTTCGCGACGTTACCGACCCCCTGGATGCCGTGGGTAACACCACTAAGGCGGTTACCAAAGGGTATGCCATCGGTTCGGCCGGTCTTGCTGCCGTTATCCTGTTTACCTCCTATGTCGATGAGCTCAAGGCCGCTGGCAAGATGATCACCTTCGATCTTTCCGACCCCTACATCATCGTTGGCCTCTTCATTGGCGGCATGCTCCCCTATTACTTTGCCGCCCAGTGTATGGAAGCGGTTGGCAAGGCTGGTGGCGCCGTTGTTATTGAAGTGCGTCGTCAGTTCCGCGAAATCAAGGGAATTATGGAAGGAACCGGCAAGCCGGATTACGCCTCCTGTGTTGATATCGTTACCAAAACTGCCCTTAAGGAGATGGTTATCCCCGGCCTGATTCCGATCCTTGCTCCGGTAGTTGTCGGTTTTACCCTCGGTCCCAAGGCATTGGGCGGCGTGATTGTCGGCACCATCGTTACCGGCATCTTCGTGGCCATCTCCATGACCACTGGCGGTGGCGCATGGGATAACGCCAAAAAGTATATTGAAGACGGACACCATGGCGGCAAGGGTGGCGAGGCTCACAAGGCTGCCGTCACCGGCGACACCGTTGGCGACCCCTACAAGGACACCGCTGGCCCGGCCGTCAACCCGATGATCAAGATTATCAACATCGTGTCGCTGCTGATCGTGCCGTTGTTGGCCAAGATGATGTAAGCGATTTACGCGCAAGCGTGGCTACACAAAAGCGGTTGGAGATAGTTTCTCCAGCCGCTTTTGTTTTTTGCAATTAGCGTCGAACTTCAGCCAGATTGTTGCCGTGGAAAGTCCCCCTTTGAAAAAGGGGGATTTAGGGGGATTTTCGTGGATGCCAGCGGCACCCCCCCGGCCCCCCTTTTTCAAAGGGGGGAGTGTAGGTTTGCGATTGGCTGAAAGTTAGCGCTAATAGGGTTGTTTTTTGCGCTTGTCCGCAAATAAAAGTGTTGTTTCGATTTCAGCCGGTCTTGCTGCCGAGCAGTTCGTTGATGACAACACCGGCCATGGTCAGGCCGAAGATGGAAGGGATGTAGGAGATGCTCCCCAGGATCACCCGGCGGTTATCGCAGCGGAATACCTGCTCTTCCCGGTTGGGGCAGATACACTCCGTGCCGCAGAAGCTGGGGCGGGAATCAAGCTCACGGTGCTCCTCGGTAGAGTAAACTACCTGCACGCCGCTTTCGATACCGGCCTTGCGCAAAATTTTGCGCATACTGCGAGCCATACGGCAGTTACGGGTGGCGGAGATATCGGCAACGTGAATTTTAGTCGGATCGAGTTTATTAGCTGCTCCCATGCTGGAAATAACCGGGATATTCCGTTCACGACAGAACGCAATCAAGGCCGTCTTGGCGGTAAAATGATCGATGGCGTCCAGAACATAGTCGGGAGGCGGGGTGAGCAGCCGGTCGGCATTGTCTTGGGAGAAGAACTCCTTAACCGCTACGATCTCAGCCTTGGGATTGATGTCGGCCAAGCGAGCCGACATAACTTCGACTTTGGGTTTGCCAACAGTACTGGAAAGGGCGTGGATCTGGCGGTTGACATTGGTCAGGCAGATATCGTCAAAATCCACCAGGGTGATTTTGCCGATGCCGGCCCGGCCCAGTGCTTCGACAGCATAGCTGCCGACCCCACCGACGCCGCAAATCATGACATGTTTATTTTTGAGAATTTCAAGGCCATCTGTGCCGATAATGAGTTCGGTTCTGGAGAATCTATGGAGAGCCATGGTGGTAACCCTTCTTCTGTCAAGGTAAGTTCAGAAGCTCTCGCGCCTGGTGCAGGATGGTTTCTTCCGGAATTTCGCGAATCGACCTGTCGCTCGTATCATATCGGCGCAAATTGACTGGTGATGGCGTCTTGATGACCCGGTTGCGTGGTGTCGGACTGATACAGACCGGAGTTGCCCCGAAGAGGGTGATTGAGGGCACGCCGCAGGCCCAGGCGATATGTGTCGGACCGGAGTCGCCACCGATAACGAGATCAGCTCTTCCTATAGTCGCCTTAAGTTGATTGAGAGTCAAGCGTGGCAGCACTCGTGCATTGGACGACAAGTCTGCGATTTTGGAAGCGGTGTTGAATTCCCTCTGATTGCCATGGCAAAGCAGGATGTTTTCTCCAAGCATGGTTGCGAGCCGGGCAAATTTCTCCGGGGGGTAATTCTTGTAATCGGCGCTGGTCTCCGGAATGAAAATGATATTGCGGCGTTCCCGCGAGAAATAACTGTCCACAGTCATGTCATCTTCAGTGCTCCAGAATAAGAAAGGCTGGAGAGAGGTGAGATCCTCCGGCTGAAAATCCAGTCCCAGGCTGCGGGTAGCCAGGGATGCATAGCGGCATACTGCCGGTAGTTCCAGGGAGGCCGGAATTGTATGGTGGTAAAATAATCCGGCCAATGTCTCTTTGCGCATGTTCCGGCTGAAACCGTATCTTTTGCCGCCTAGGATGGCGGCAATGACCGCTGATTTTATCATGCCGTGCAGGTCGATCACTGCATCGAAGGGGCCATGCGCGGCCAGAATACGGTATTCGGCGGACAAGGCGGATAGGGAAGGGTGGCGTTTCAATTTTTTCAGGTCGATCCTGGCAATGTGCTGGATGCCGGGGTGGTGTTCGAGAATATCGGCAAAGCGGTTGTCAGCCGCCCAAGTGATGTTGCAATCGGGAAGTTCGCGGCGGATGATTTGCACCACAGGCATGGCGAGGATTATATCGCCCAGCGAGGTGAGCCTGACGATGGCGATGTTCATAGAAGTAATATTCCTTCGTGCGATCTCAAGAAGCAAGAACCTGCTCAATACCCTTTGTCAAGGCTAAAGGAGTTATGCTGGCGCGACACTCGGCGTCGCGTTTGCACGATGTTTGAAAACAGCCGCTGCAGGCCATTGGTGATTGGATGATAACATGCCGCTCTCCGCGAGGGCCGCTGGCATTTCCGTTGCTTGACCGGTAAAAAGAAACCGTCGGTGTTCCTACCGCAGCAGCCAGATGCACCGGTCCCGTATCGCCGCCAACAACCACGTCAACCTGCTTTAGCAGTGCCGTTAGTTCTCTGAGGGAAAGGCGTTCAAGGACAACAGCCCTGTCCCCGATCTGGGATGCGATTCCGTTAGCCATATTTTTTTCCATATCATTGCCCCAGGAAAAGAGAACCGTTGCATCGGGAAAAGTGCTGCATACCCGCCGTCCGAGTTCAACCCAGCCCTCCGGGGACCAGAACTTGGTCTGCCAGGTTGTCCCGCAATGAAACAGGAATTTTCGGCCCGGTTCAAGCAGTGAGAGGCAGGCCAGTGCAGCAGCATTCTCCGCTGCACTCGTGGGAATGTCGGTGGTAAGTGTCAGGTTGCGGTATTCCAATTCAAAGGGGACACGTACCACACTCAGGTAACGTGGGGTTGCATGGACTTCGTCCTCCGGAAAGGGGGCCTTGACTGTGGTGCACAGTGCGTTGAGCCGCTCCTGTTGCAGTTGCCGCGGCAGACCTATTCTTGTTTTTATGCCGCTTGCCAGACAGGCAATGCCGCTTTTGATGTTGCCCTGGATATCAAAAGCCACATCATAATTGCAGGCACGCAGTTCACGAATCGAATCGGCGATTTCCCGGCGGGTGCGGGAAGAGCAGAGACCCTTTCGCCAACGCCGGGTAGCGATAACGTGCAGCCTGGATAAGAGCGGGTTACCATCCAGAATGCCTGCGAAGCTTTCTTCCACAACCCAGCCGATTTCGATGCCGGGCGCAGCCTTGTGCAGATAATCAAGTACCGGCAAGGCGTGAATGATATCTCCCATAGAGGAGGTTTTTATTATCAGTGCTTTCATGGAAACGTATGGGGTGAGGACATGAGATATTTCCTTAGCGGCGATCGTAGGGATTATATCACGGCTCACGCGAGATTGATGTCGTAGATATTCAACAGCGAGGCGGCCCTTCTGAATTAATAAGAGAATCCCTTTGAGAATAGCTTCTTTTCAATAGATTTGATGAGCTTAAGGTCAATTGTCGCTTTCATATACGAATGATACATTTTGAAAAAAACAGATTTTCCGGGACGAGTGAAAACAAAATCGTCTGAAAGCACTCCCTGCTCTTTTGCCAGTTGGCAAAGCCTTTCCCAATCGGCTTTCCAGAGATTTTGTCTGCTGAAATAGTCTGAACCATGCTTTTTGAATAATTCCAATACACTCAGGTCAAAATGCGTAAGCTCGGTATCCCCGACGCTTGACATGTCGATACCTTTTTGTGTCCAGCCTTCATACCACTTGGTTAAAGCATTTTGGTATTTGACTTTTTTGGAACTCATGTAGCCATAGATTCTATAGATTGCCAAATCGGAAAGTTTTTTGATGTCTGCTTTTTCGTGGGCCCGATAGTATCGATGTTTGGCTTCCATGCGGTTCCAATTACAGAACTGATAGTGTAAACAGACTATGTCATGCAGGTAAATGTGTTTCTTTGCCTGCAACGGGTTGTATGCCATATGCATTTCCTGGTGCCCAATGGTTGGAATACCGGAGATGCCATCATCTACCCATATTTGGCGATTATAATGGCCGTAGGTATATTTTGTTTCTATCCGATAATAATTGTAGTTCTTCCACAAGGTTACCCACTGCAAATGGATAAGCGTGCCCGGCTCTGCATTCAGTACCGTTTGCCATTCCGGGCTTTCCAGCAAATTTGCCGAAAGTATTTCATCGGAGTCGATAGCGATAATTATTCGTTTGTCGCACGATATTTTGCGCGCTTCCTCAAAAACGAATTTCCGTCTTATGTCGCCTCGTACAGGAGTTCCAGCATTGTGGTGAAGTATTACCTTGGGATATTTTTGGTAAATTTCCAAGCTGTTATCTATACCAGAGCTTTCATCCGATACTATTATATGGTCAGCGAATTGACTACAGGTGGCAAGAAACCTGTCCAGCATCCAGGCTTCGTCTTTTACCAGGGTGACGACAATTACTTTTGTATCGGACATGCTCGACCTCAATAGCAAGTATCTGGAAGCTTTGAAAAAATATCAGTGGTTATTGGCAAGAGAAGGGTTGTATAGATTTCTCTTCTGCATGATGTTTACAACCGCATTCAAATAGTCATTTACCGATACGTCCAGAAAGCAGCATTTTCGTTTTAAAAATCCCCATTGTTTTTTCCAGACACATTTCACCTGAAGCGAATTGCCGCCTGGTTTTTTGATACTGCTCGAACTGGTCGGACGAAGGCAGAAATAATGACCGCAAAAGGCCTTTTGTGGTGGTCTCATGCTGATATGTCTTTCTGCCTCATTCCGAATAAACGGGTTCGCGTATTCTGTTGGAGAAATCCATGACTCAGGGAAAACCGGCGGAAGAAGCACGGTCTGTACACCCGTTAGCGCAGCAGCGTGCCCAATGCCGGAGTCGATTCCCACAAAAATATCGGCCTGTGCGACAAGGGCAGCAGATTCGCGAAACGTGAGGGAACGATCGATTCCCGGATAGCGTTGTTCCGGTCCGAGCGTAAGGAGGGTGCCCAAGCTGGAAAGCTGATGCCACAGGAGTTCAACGTTCTCTTTTGGCCATTTTCTGTCCATGTCGGTTTGGGTGGCGATAATGGGGCGTGATAGATTTTTGACTATGGTGTTAGCAATGGCTCTGTCACCCTCGGTCGTGACAAGAACCAGTTTGTGCTGACGAAAAGGAAGTGCCGCTTTGGTGAACGGGGTTCGCAGATTTCCTTCCGGGTATACCTTGTCATCAATCATGTACGCAAGATCATATTTTTCCTTGAGAGCATAAAAGTCTTCTTTCTCTCCCAGGATGATATCGCGGTAAAGACCCAGCGGCCCCATGAAATCCTTGGCTTCAGCCATTCTGGGCCGCACCATCAGATCTATGGATGCTTCGGGATATCGCTCGCGGAGCTCGCGGGTAAAATTCTGGCCGACAACCAGAATATCGCCACGATAACCAAAATGATAAAGAAGTATGTTCATATCATGCCTGTTTTTAGATGCGTTGTGGATCGGTGCTCAAAAACATCTTAGGTGCTGTTTGATGGCCTTAAGCTGCTTTTTGGCGCTTTGAAATATTTTCCGAAGAAATTGTCTTTCAAAATTTTTAAAGCATGTTTTGACAAAATAATGTCTGTAAGCGGCTTTTGGGAAATTCGCTTTAATCAATTCATTGTGTTCTCTATTGAATTTGCTGTCCAGGTCCAGTGTGCTGTAACCTGATGTATCTTCATATATGGCAACCAGAATTGGCAGATATTGGTATCTGAATTCCGGATCGTTATAGCATACGATGTTGTAAGCATAATCGGCAGCAGAAATATAGCCGGTATCATATTTGTGTTTTGCTACCAGTTTTTTTGGGTAAAAGGTAGCTTGATGCGGTATTTGGCGATTCATCAATCTGTACGTTGAAAATTCGCCGCCAAAAAGTTTGTGAGGAGTCGGATAATACACATCTCCGTAATACACACAGATAGGGTCCACGAGATGCGTTGACAACGTATGCAGGCAATTGATCATAACGTCGTCACTACCTAAAAAAAATACCCAGTCGCCGTTAGAAGCGTCAATTCCCTTGTTTAAAGCATAATAAATACCATCGTCAGGCTCACTAACCCAATAATCTATGCAATGCTGGTACTTTTTGATAATATCCAGCGTGCCGTCTGTTGAGCCGCCATCAATGATAATAAGTTCGACATTTTCATACGTTTGGTAAATGACGCTTCTGATGGCAAATTCCAGAACTGATGAACGATTGAAAACAGCGATAACTACACTAATCAGCGGTTTTTCCGCACTCCCAGCCTTTTCAAATCCCTCAGAACGCAATCCGCCACTATGATTTGAATTATATGGTTTTTTCTCTTTTGTATTTGATTCAACAAGCATTCTGGTTGTTGAATACTCTTTGTCTTTGCAAAAATAGTTCATATCAATTTCACTGTTCATGTGTCGGAATGCGTTTGATATTGGCTCTGGAATTAATTGGCATTATTGGCAATTGATGGCCTTAATAATGCAATTCAAAACCTCATGTTCGCTCAATTGCTCAAGACACTCTATGGCGTCCCTTTTGCTAATGGCGCAGGTTTCCTCGTTGCACGATACACACGGCCAATCCTTTTGCACAACAGTAACGTAGTCATGCTGCTGAACCCCGTTGCCGGCTGCAAATACTGATTGATTGTCGCATCCGTTAGGCCAGGGCGCCCAATAGCAGGTCAATGTTGGGCCGAATATGGCAATTGTCGGAACCTCCACGGCAGCCGCAACATGGGTAATTGCCGTGTCAACCCCGACAAACGCCTTGGCTTTTTTGATAATTGCCGCCAGTTGATTAAGCGTGAAGACGGATTCAAATGCTTCGGTACCCGGAGGAGCAATTTCAAGGATTTGCTGCAGATATTTCTCGCCTTGCGGCCCCGCGTCCTTGTAAAAATTGCAGTACAGCCGGTCTGCTCTTTAATCAGGCCGGCCAGTTTCGCCCAACTTCCCGCAGGCCAGTACTTGTATTCCTTCATGCTGTAAGGATGCAGGACTATGTAGTGCTTAAACGGAACCTTCTTTTGGGCAAAATCCACATCATTGTCATCGTATCCCATTACTACACGCGGGACAGGGTCGATGCCAAGCATCCGCAATGGCATAAGCATGTTGGGTACAACATGAATGCGGTCATAGCAGACGTTGTGGATATCGAGCATAAGGCACTTCCACCACTCTTTTCTATGGCCACTGGTCAGGCCGACAGCGACTTTTCCGGCAATGGCGGCTGCGATTGCTGTCCGATCGGATGGATATGCGGCAATGGCAATATCGTACTTCCTGAAAAGTGAAAAAAGAGCGGCGATATTAGCCCCCTTGCGCGGCATAGTGATAACCTTGCGCACATGGGGATTCTTATCGAGTATTTTTTCCGTGCCTTTGAATACTAAGTAGTCAATGTTCGCATCAGGGTAAGCTGTCTTAATTGATAGAGCCAGAGGGGTGGTTATCAGAACATCGCCAACGAAACGGAAACAGACAATCAAATATGTGGGCGAAGATGTGTGACTATTCATAGTGTATTTGCCCATCAATCATTTTTTCCATGAGGGTATGCCCGAATCGCGTTCTTTCCATCAGGCTTGACACTTTGTTGATCATTTTTTCTCGAGTGCGGATTGCCAGCCGTTTCCACCAGGGCATGTTCCACTTGCGGGCAAAATAGGCTTTGTTCTCCAAGGCATAGCTGCGGGGACCTGTGTGGCATTTCATTGCTTTTTGGGTCGCGGAACCGAAGTGGTGCAGGAATGCACTCCCCACAGTCCCCAGTCTGAAACCAGCCAGGGTGGCCCTCATGAACAGATCCTTGTCCTCATACTGACCGATGCGGAAATTCTCATCAAAGAGTCCGATGGTGTCGAATACCCGCCGATGCGCCATGAAGCAGATACCGTTGGCCCTGCCTTTGCGGATGACGGTCCGCATGCGGCTGGTTAGCTCATGGCCGTAGCTTTCGATGTTGTAATTGTTTTCCCCTTCCCGTATGGCGGGACTGACTATCTGCAACTTCCAGCGTTGAGCCGCATCCAGCAAACCAGCCAGCCAGCCAGCCGACAAAAGCACATCATTGTTCATGACCACAATCCACTCACCGCTGGCAGCCCGGATTCCCTGGTTACAAGCTCCGGCAAAGCCAAGGTTTTGTTGATTGGGGATAAGTACAATTCTTGAAAGGGTTTCCAGGAATTTGGCGGTGCCATCGGAGGAGGCGTTATCGATCAGTATAATCTCCACATGTTCCGGAACCGTTGCCCTGATGCATGTCAGACAGTCTTTAGTAAAGGCTAATTGGTTGTAAAGCGGAATGACGATGCTTACGTTTATCGTTGCATCCAGTGCATGTTTTAGGGTGGGAGTTATTGCAGCCATGTAACGTCCACGCTCCGTTCCAGGTTTATCCCCTCCAGATGCTTGCCGAGTGGTGTCACGTCACTGCCTGTCCTGCCGGCGGCGCGCCAGCGAGGCAAACGACTGCCGTAAAGTCTGACAACACCCATCAGCGGGTTCGCCTCACTGGCGCCGGGAAGAGGTACGATGCAGGGGGCCGGGATGCCGAGTACGTTTGCCGCCCAGTGGGAGTAACCTGAAATCGGGGTAGCCAGCACCAAAGGGCAGCAGGCGAGGGCAAACAAGTCCGCCACCGGATTGACCTTGGAATAATGGTCGTTGCTCTTGTTTTTGTAGGTATAGTGTGATTGTACGGGCACAGTGATAATGTCAAAGTTCTTTGTCAGGCTTTCATGAAAATCCGGATCACCGGTGCATGAGAGAAAGAAGCAGATGTCTTTATTCTTGCGCGTCAGCGCAGCCATGGCCTGCTCATACCACCAGATCGGAACGGCGGGCCATTCATGGTTGTCAATGCTGTAAACGGAATGATCCGCAAGCTGGAAATCGCCGTGACGGATATGGACTCCCACCACCGGCCGGTTGACCAAGATAGAAAACATGGTGCAGACTTCTTCGGCCAAGTGCTTCTTAAGATGAATCCTGGCGGCGACATCCATATAGATCGGTGCGATTCGTTCGGGGGGGCCATCCAGGGAGCGGAGCAGAATTTTTTTGTCGGCTAGTCTGGTGAAGAGCGCCTCGTCGCAGTTACGGACACGTTCCGCACCCAGCTTGGCCAGGAAAGTCACTTTGCCGCGGCGCGTGCCATCGACGCTGAAGGAGTCCAGCTCATTCCAGTCGAGGATAATGTCATGGCCGTACTCCTTTTGGATGGCAAAAGCAAGGGGTAGGGCCTCCAGGCGGTTGGTAATGCCCACGAATTCTTCTATGTACAGTTTAGGCATGGTTGATAATCCTTCGCACGGGATAGTTCCACCAATTTGTCGTAGTTGCAGAACTTTGTACTGGGCGTAGAGTCGCTTGATGCCTTTTTATAGTAAAAATGACGCCTTAAAGGGATATTGAGTTCAATGTACATTTGCTTCAAGGCATATCTGCTCCCAGCTTGTCCCCTGATCGAAGGTGTATGCCAGCTCTTCACAGAATTGCGATTTATCGCGGAAGTTGTCATTATAGCCGATGCTGCCAATATGAAACCAACAATCATCAATGATCTGCATCGAATGCAATTTTTTTGTTGAGGCGCTCTTTACTTTGACATTACAGTTGCTTGCGAATCGCAGCTGTTCCCGGTCATAGTTTCGATAAAGACGGTTCCAATTGCGACCCCCAGTATCCAGGTTTCTCGAAAAGTCATATAGAAAGTTTAACTTTAATCTGGCAACACTGGAAAAATCAAACATACAATACCCAGCCCAGAGATTCCAGGCCCACCCACCTGAAGGTTGCTCCAAACCAAAAAACGATTGATCGCCAAGCCGCTCCGAAAAACCGATTTTTTGAACTGGAATCATATCATGGTCAATAAACGCAAATAAACGGGGCTTTATGACACGAACCACGTTGTTAAAAATCCATGTCATTGCCATACCATGAGAACGATTAACGTGCCGAGTGGAGTTCGGTGGTAAAGCGAGATAAGGCGTTTGGTGTTTGCGGCAAACTTGCTCGATATCGACTTTTGCAGCGGCTCGCCGCGAGTTGTCGAAAACCAGTATGGTCGTGTCTGTGAGGTTCGTCGACATTCTTAACAGCCAGTCTAAAGCCCAAGGCTGTTCAAACGCAATAACCAATGCAATATTTTGATTTCTGAACTTTTCAGCTTCCCTCAAGTAGAGATCCAGGCGGGGCGGCGAGAAACTATTATAAAGTGCGAGCCATAAATCATTGCGCGCCTGTTTGAAAGCGGTTTGGACAGGCAGAAGCTGCAGCCATTCTTTTGCGGAGAACTCTTTCAATTCACGCATAAGTTCAAGTTCTCTTATGAACTTTTATTTCCAATTGCGCCATTCGGACACTCCTCTATGCCGTTGAATACTTTATTCAGGCTGCATAATACTAGTTTGTCACTCAATAAACAATTCCCATCCGCCAGCGCCAGAAGACGGAGCTTAGAATCATATCTCAGGTATGGACAGTTTTATAATTACTCTTGATGATTAATCATGCTGTTCTTTTTGTGTCAACTCCATGAGTTTGGCATATTTGCAAAAGGTATACTGGGTGTAGAGGAGTGAGAGGACGAGTCCTGAAAGGCCATCAAGAAATCCTCTGCGGATGAGGTACATTTTGATAAACGTTGCCAAAGGTCTCAAAAATAAGTAGGCCGTGCTGGTACTCTTGCCGTCTCTGAACATTTCCTGAGCTGAGAGGGTCGAATATTTGTTGTTTCGATGCAGAAAGTCGGAAATGTCAGTATAAGTAAAGTGGAGCAGATTACCTTTAAGGGTTTCAACCCTGTTGTCATGTTCCAGCGACTCATGAACCAAGCGTTCGCTGAAGCGGCAAATTCGGCGGTCGTACAGGCGAAAGGTGTAGTCGGGATACCACCCGCAGTGTCGAATCCAGCGCTTTCCAAAGAAGTTTTCCCGTGCCATTCTGGCAGCAGAAAAGGCAGCGCCGTCTGCGCATTCTATTGAATGACGCAGTGACGACGAGACCCGTTCATCCGCATCAAGGTTGAGTATCCAGTCATTTTTGGCATGGCTGGACGCTAGGTTTTTTTGCCTGCCGAAACCGAGCCAGTCCTGATGAAAAAAACGCACTTTGGGGTTGGCGCGGCAGATATCGACGGTCCGGTCAGTGCTGCCCGAATCAACCACGACTATCTCATCGGTAAAATCGAGGCTCGCCAAACAGTCGGCAATATTTTTTTCCTCATTCATGGTTATGATTGTGGCTGATAGTGGGTGCATCAGTGATCTTCTTCCTTAGCCAGTAATCGCTTATGTAATAAACAGGCCGCATTTACCACATCGTCTGCCGTAACTTTTGTCATACAGCGATGATCCGTGGGGCATTCGCGCAACTTGCAGGGGGCGCAGTCCACGTTCTTGCGAACGATCACCGCGTTTTCGGCATAGGGCGATGTGGTGGCGTGGTCGGTGGAGCCGAAAATAGCCACCAGAGGTTTGGCAAAGGCTGCGGCGATGTGCATTGGCCCCGAGTCGTTGCTGATAAAGAAATTACAGCGCTTGATCAGCGCCATCAGTTCCCGCATGTTCGTTTTACCCGCTAGGTTGAGGCAGCTCCCGTCAAGGCGCTGGTAAATCTCTTCCGCAATATCCGTTTCATTGGGGCCGCCAAAAACGATGACCTTGGCGGACCATTCCGCGGCAAGCCGATGCGCCACTTCGGCGAAGCGCTCCGGGTACCAGCGTTTCGCTGATCCGAAAGCGGCGCCGGGGTTGATGCCAAGGACAAAGTCACGTGTTGTTATTTCCTGTTCAGCCAGCCTGCGGTCGACAGCATGTTCTTCATCTTTGGTGACAAAAAGCTGCAACTGCAACTGGTTCGATTGAAGCGGTATGCCAAAATGCTGTACCAGGTTGAGGTAATATTCCACCTCGTGGCAGAGCGGCAGTGTCGTATCCGGGGTATAGCGTCCGGTCAGCATCAGGCCGCGTCCATCGCTGTTTTTGCCGAGTCTGACAGGTATGCCGGCCAGCCAGGGCACCAAGGCTGAATCGAAGGAGTTGGGCAGGATAATGACAGCATCAAAAGCATGCTTTTTTAGTTCCGCGGCCAGCTTGAACCTGCCGACAACACCCCGGTGTGCGCCCTTGCGGTCAAAGGTGATGACCCGGTCCACGGAGGGATGGGGGGAGAAGAGCTGCCCCACCAGTGGATTGGCCAACAGCGTAATTTCGGTCTGTGGAAAGTGTTTCCGGATAGCGCCAAGGGCAGGTGTGGTCATAACCGCATCGCCAACCCAGTTGACAGCACGGATAAGAAGACGTCGGGTATTCGAAGGGTTCAGCTTGTTCACTCGATTGCGCTGCTATCGGTGCATGCTGATACGCTTTCCGCCTCATCAAGCAACATGACCGGAATTCCCTCTCTGATGGGAAACTTCAGGCTGCAGGGATTGCAGATCAGCCCCTTGTTAGCATCCAACAATGTGAGTTTTCCCTTGCAGGCGGGACAGGCAAGAATGTTCAAAAGGTCGTGTGAAAGCATAGGCACCGTATTGATTTAATTTTAAAAGCTGCAACAGCATGCACTGCCATTGATTTAAATTTTTCTATATTACCCTATTTCGTATTATTTTTGAAGCAGATTGAGCAGGCTTTTTTCCAGGGCTTCCGGATTGTCCAGTACCAATGCCAGCCGTGCAAGCAGTATCCGTTGAGCCAACTCTGGTGGCGCTTTCGCCAGTTTAACGCCATCCTTTTCCGTGGTGATGCAATACTGCGCTCCGGATGACTTCATGGAAGACATGATCGTGGTCAGGTGCTGTTCGCTGTACCCGGCATGGTCGGGAAAAGCGATGGTCTCGACCAGAGTTAGCCCTTTGCGACGAAGATCTTCAAAGAAGAGACGTGGTTCAGCAATACCGGCAAATGCCAGCACACTCTTGTCCCGCAGGTCTGCAAAGGAGAGGGAGTCTCCGCTTGAAAGCGGAATAGCGTCAGTCAGTTCGTGACGCGAGCGACAGCAGGGTTTTTTGGTAAGTTGAGCAGGAAGGGGGCTGTTACTGATGGGGCAGCGTGTCTGAATAATCAATCCGGCACGACGGCCTGCACTGGAAGGTTCGCGCAGCAGTCCGGCAGGGAGCGTCCAGCCGTTGCCGAACGGGCGTGAATAATCCACCAGCAGGATATCAAGATCCCTTTGCAGACGAATGTGCTGAAAACCGTCATCCAGTAAAAAAACATCCGGAGCCAGTTGTTCCATGGCCAGCATGCCAGCCGCATGCCGGTCGCTTCCAATGACCACCATAAGGCCGGGAATCGTCGAGGCCAGTAAAAACGGTTCGTCACCGCACTGCTCGGATTGCAGCATGATTGTGGCTCCGTCACTGACAACAACGGTATGCCCTTCCAGCGAGCCGCCATACCCACGGGACAAAACGGCCACTCGATATCCCCGGCTCAGCAGGAAACGGGCAATATGAGCCGTGACCGGCGTTTTGCCGGTGCCGCCTACGGTCAGATTACCGATGGATAGTACCGGTACGGGCAGGCGTCTGCTTTTCAGCACACCGGTCCGGTAAAGAATGACCCGCAGGCGTTGAAGCAGACTGTAAATCAGGGAGGGGGGGATCAACAGCGCTAGTAGCAGCCGGTCAGGTAGTCTACACCGTGTGCCGTTGGCCAGGCTGCGCCAATATCCGTGAATACGGGAAATCATACGTATTCGGAAATGATGTTCATGTGTTGCTCCGTAGAGCCGCCATTTTCGCGCATCATCCGTGCACCGTTCTCTCCCATCACATTTCGCTGATCAATATTCTCAATCAGAGAACGGCATGCTTCAATCAATCCTGCCGCCGAATCCACCTGTATTCCGGCCTGATAACTGAGCACCAGTTCCGCAATCTCGCGGAAATTAGTCATATGTGGGCCAAAGATGCTTGCAGCGCCGACAGAGGCAGGTTCAAGGAGGTTGTGACCACCGGTGGGTACCAGGCTTCCGCCCACAAACACCACATCGGACAGGGCATACAGCCCCATCATTTCGCCAATGGTATCCACAAGCAGAACTTCTCCATTGCCAAAAAGAACGGTACCGCTTATTTCAAGTGCCGTGCGGCGACGGTAGGGAAAATTATTCCGCTCCAGAAGCGCGGCAACCTCGCCGCACCGCTCAGGGTGTCGCGGTACGAGCACAAGAAACAAATTGTCATGGGATGCCAGCAGTTCCCGGTACGCGTTAAGAACAAGCTCTTCCTCTTCAGGATGGGTACTACCGGCAGTGATAACGGTCATATCATCAGGAATGGCGTATCGTTGCCGCAAGGACTGCACTTCCTTGGCAGAAGCAATTTTTAACGGGATGTCATATTTCAGATTCCCGGATGTCGTCACCGATTCCCGAGGCGCGCCTATGGCAATGATTCGCTCGGAATCACATGCGGTTTGCATGCAGAGTCGCGAAAAACGTTTCAGCGCATGACGAAAGAACCAACTGAATCGAAGGTATCCCTTGAAGGAGCGGTCGGATATCCGGCCATTTGCCAGCATCACCGGAATAGAGCGCAGGTGCGCTTCGCGGGTAAAGTTGGGCCAGATCTCTGTTTCCATAATGATGATGAGTTTCGGCCTGAGTGTGTCCAGCGTTCTCCGGACTGCCGGTAGAAAATCAAAGGGAAAGTAGATGCAAAGATCTTTTTCCGGAAAGCTGGCGGCGATTCCGCGTCCGGTTTCGGTTGTGGTGGAGACAAGGATGGCGTGGCCGGGATAGCGAATGCGGAGCGCTTTGAGCAACGGCCGGGCTGCAATGGCCTCGCCCACCGAGACGGCATGCAGCCAGATCAGCGGGCGTGTCCCGATTTTCGCCAGCTCAGATGGGGAAATATATCCGAAGCGTTCCGAAAGCGCCGGAGAGCGTCCCCGGCTGATGGAGCGGTACACATGGTAAAGGATGACCGGGATGCAGAGAAAAAGCGAGAATATGTTATAGATCAGGAAGAACATGGTGCAGGTTCGGGAAGTGGTGACGGAACTGACACGTTATTGAGTCTCAATAGTGCAGCCAGGAACAGCCCGGTCAGATAGACCACGCCAAAGGCCCAAAGTGTATCACTGAGAAAATGGCCTCCCTGACTGATACGCGCAATGCTCATGAAAACTCCGAAAACAATGCCGCTGACCAGCCAGGCATGAGCGCGGCGCTTATTGCTGCACCGATAGATAAAGAAGGGAGCTATCATGTAGAAGGCTGCCGACGCATGGCCGGAGGGAAATGAGCGTCCCTGCCCGCTGATTCCCTTTTCCCATGGTTGCAGAAAAGTTTTTTTGCCTTCAAATTCGACTATTTCGCAGGGGCGGGGACGCCCCCAGATGTCCTTGAAGATTGTGTTAACCAGTAATCCGGGGCCCAAGACAAGTAAGAGAACCAAGAAAGTGCCACATTTGGCCAAATGACGCCGGCTTGGCCATCGCAGAGAAGCTGCAATTGCCAGAACTCCGATAATGGCCAGCACAATTGCCGGAACGCTGTTAATGATATAGAGAAATCTCCAAGGAAAACGCTCTCCCACCGGCCAGCCGCCGTTGATGTGAAAGAGCGACGAAACTGCAAGGTCGGCGCCGCTCATTGCAATTAAGGCGGTCGAGATAATCAATAATGCACAGACACCTAGGAGCTCGTACCAAAAACTACGCTGCATGGACAGTCTCCCCCGCCCGTTTCCAGCGGCGATGCACCCAGTACCAGTTTTGCGGATGGGCGCATACAAAATCTTCGAGATAGCGTGACAACGCCTGAACATCGCTCTGGATACCAGCCTCGGACATGCCGCCGCTCGGTATATACTCCGGTGAGATGGTGATTACGTGGCGATCTTTTTCACGGTGTATGAAGGCCGGAACCAGAGGCACACCGGTTTTCTGGGCGATGATAATCGGCGCTTTCGTGGCCCAGGCCTTTCTGCCCAGTACATCGATAAGAACACCCTCCTCTACAAACACCGCCTGATCAGCCAGAATACCGATAACGCCCTGTTTTTTCAAGACTCCTATGATCTGCCTGAGAGAACCCTGCTTGTAGATGACGCTATTCTTATAGTGCATGCGCATCTTTTCGACCATACTGTTGAGATAGGGATTGTTTTGGCGGCGAGCGATTACCGACATACTGTCGTTAAAGAGGCGGCTGAAAGCCAAGGCCACAACCTCCCAGTTTCCACAGTGGCCGGTGACAAAGACGAGTCCCTTGTTTTTGGACCGTGCCGCATCGTAATGCTCACGCCCTCGCACCTCGATGGCGTCAATGATGTTGTCGCCCTTGCCGTGATAAAAATGGCAGGTTTCCACCAAAGATATGCCCAGGTGGATGAATGTTTCACGAGCGATTTCTTCGGGGGTTTCCCAAGGACAGGACCATGCCGGGTGGCGCTTCATGAACGGCAGGGCCTGACGAATGTTGTCGATGGCTATTTTGCGCCGCTTGGCCAGCACGTAGTGCATGAACAGTCCTACCTGGCGGCCGACGGAATTGATGCGTCGTTCAGGGATGGCCGACATGACCAAGGTGAAGATATAGAATACAGCTATCTGCAATGCCCAGATGATCGGTTTCATGGTTCGTTGTTAGTAGTCGGATCTTTGCCGCTGAACTGCAAGGCGTGCAGACGGCTGTAGAGTCCGCTGTTGGTCAAAAGGGTGTCGTGGGAACCGCTTTCTACAATATGTCCTCCCTCAAGAACAATAATTGTATCGGCATGCAAAACGGTAGAAAGGCGATGAGCTATTACAAATGTGGTCCGATTGAGCATCAGATTGTCTAGTGCCCGCTGTACCATCTGTTCGCTTTCCGTATCCAGGGCGCTGGTGGCTTCGTCCAGAATCAGGATGGGAGCATTTTTGAGCAGCGCCCTGGCAATGCAAATACGTTGCCGCTGGCCGCCGGACAGCCTCACGCCGCGATCTCCGATGCTGGTGTCATAGCCATCGGGGAGCTGCAGGATGAAGTCGTGGGCAAAAGCCGCCTTGGCTGCTTCAATGATTTCTTCCAGCGTGGCATCGGGTTTTCCATAGCGAATGTTGTTGGCGATGCTTTCGTGAAACAGGGTTGTTTCCTGGTCAACCAGCGCAATCTGGCTAACTAGGGATTTGAGTGTAAGATCACGAATGTCGTGACCATCAATGGTAATACTTCCCTCTGTTACATCATAAAAACGGGGCAGAAGGGATATGAGTGTCGTTTTTCCGCCGCCCGACGGCCCGACCAGGGCGGTCATGTGGTTGCTTTCAGCCTTAAGTGAAACGTTGTGCAGAACCTTCTTTTCACCGTAGCTAAAGGAAACGTTGCGGAACTCAACCATGCCGTTGGAACGGCCAATGGTCAATGCGTCTGGGCGCTCGGCAATCTGTTTGGGCTCGTCAAGCAGCGTAAAGACCCGCTCCGCGGCTCCGGCTGAACGTTGCATTACACTGTATGCCCCCTGCAATTTGTTGAGCGGGCGGGAAAGCGCCGTTACCGAGCCAATGAAGGCGAGTAGACCGATAGCCGTCATCCGGCCGGATATGACTTGGCTGCCGCCCAAGTAGACTACTCCGGCGATGCCGAATGAGATGATCAGTTCCGAAACCGGCGTGGCCAAGGATTCGTATTTGAAATATTTGCTGATTTGGCGATAGTACTCCAGATTGGCGGTCCTGAATCGATGGAGGGCCTGGTTTTCAAGACCGAATGCCTTGATTACCTTGACTCCCGAGAATGTTTCCTGAAGAATCGCTGTGATACCCCCCATGATATTCAGGCTCCGCCCGGATGCTTTTTTGATCTTTTTGCCGATCAACTGGGCGGGATAGATGGTTACCGGAATGACCACGAAGGAGAGTATGGCTAGTTGCCAGTTGAGGTAAAAGAGATAGCCCAACAGCCCGATAATGGAAATGAAATCCCGGAACAGCCCGGTGACGATATTGGCGATACCATCCTGCATGGTACCGATATCGTTGGTTATACGCGACATCAACTCACCGGTGGAATTCCGGTTGTAGAATGCCATATCAAGCAAGATATTGCTGGCATACATATCGTTGCGGATATCCTGGATGGCCTTTTGGCCGGCCAGCTTGATACTGGTGTCATAGGTGAAGCGTGTTAGCCCCCGGATCGCGAACAGGAGAATGATGCCAGGAGGGATAAGCAACAAGACGGATGTATTTTTGTTGGCTAAAACCTTTTCCAGGACACTTTTTGTTAAAGCAATGAGGCCTGCATCCATGCTCCCAACTATCGAAGAACAGATTGCCGAAAGCAGCAATAGTTTCCAGTAGGGTTTGAAATATCCAAGGGTACGAAAAATTGTAGAATTCATGTTCGGTCCAGTAATGAAATAATCAGTTGTGCCACATTTTCCGATGCTCCACCGCATCCCAGCTTCGCTCGAACCGTTGCGAGCTTGTTCTTGATATGCTGGTTGTACGTGGCATCACAAAGAATTCTGGCGATTTCTGATGAAATAGTCTCGGGCGTAGCCTGATCCTGAATTAACTCCTGCACGACCGTTTCCCCTGCCACAATATTGCAGAGCGCGATGTTATCTACCTTCACCAGCCGTTTGGCCAACTGGTAGGTGAGCGGAGATAGTTTGTAGATAACTACCATTGGAGTACCCACCAGGGCAGTTTCCAAAGTGACCGTGCCGGATACGGATATAACTGCGTCGCAGGCGCGGGTCAAGTCGTGGATGCGCTCACGGGTAATCATTACGTCAAGGCCTGCCGCTTGAAGATGTGGAGCAACATCTGACTCGAGCAGAGTGGAAGCCAGCGGCAGAACGAATTGTATTTCGGGGAACCGGTTTTTTAGCAGACCGGCAGCGGCGGCAATGACCGGCAAAAGGCACTGTATCTCGCTGCGACGGCTGCCGGGGAAAAGGCCGACAATTTTGCGGGAAGGGTCCAATCCGAAGCTGGTGGCGGCATCGTCGCGGTTTTTTGTAATAGTGACAAGATCGTACAAAGGATGGCCGACAAAGGATACCGGTACGCCGGAACGCTGGTAGAAGGGAACTTCAAAGGGAAAGATCACTGCCATGTGATCCACCAGTCGAGCAATTTTCTTTACCCGCCCTTGGCGCCAAGCCCAGATTTGAGGACTGATGTAATAGAGAACCTTGACGCCGGCCTTGCGGGCAACCTTGGCCAGGCGCAGGTTAAAACCGGGATAATCGATCAGGATCAGCAGGGCGGGGCGCTCGGTGAGCAAAATCTTTTTCAGTTTCAGAAAGGCGACAGCGATAACATCAAAATGCTTGATAACTTCCACCAGACCTACCACTGCCATATCTGCCGAGTCCACCAGTGTCTCAACTCCGGCTTCGCGCATCCGGTCTCCGCCGATACCGCAAAAACGCAGACCGGGGGCAAGCGCGGCGGCTTCTTGCACAAGTTGCGCCCCATAGATGTCGCCGGATGCCTCACCTGCAACAATCATAACTTGTCGTCCGGATATTTGTTCAGCGTTCAACCAATGCCTCTGTAATGGTAGCGGCAACCAGACGTACGGATTCCTCGGGCATTTCAGGGTAGATCGGCAGAGACAGGCACCGATTGGTGATGTGTTCGGATACCGGTAGTATAACGTCGGTGTAGGCATCTGCAAAAACAACCTGTCTGTGGAGCGGGATCGGGTAGTAGATTGCCGAGGCTATTCCGGCCTGGGACAGTTTTGCCATGATGATATCACGGTGGTTCGTGAGGATGGTGTATTGGTGGTATACGTGCAGGCCATTGCCATCCACTACCGGAACCCGAGCCATATCCCAGAGTAAATCAGAGTACAGGTGCGCAACTTTCCGGCGGTTGTCGTTAAATTCATCAATGTGTTTGAGCTTGACGCGCAGGATGGCCGCTTGAATCTCATCAAGACGGCTGTTGTAGCCGATTACGCTGTGATGATAGCGTTCCCGGCTGCCATGATTGCGAAGCACTTTTATCTTTTCCGCCATTTCATCTGTTGCACAGGTGATCAAGCCGCCATCGCCATAACAACCGAGATTTTTGCTTGGAAAAAAGCTGAAACAGCCGGCGACACCGAAGGTCCCGGTTTTTTTTCCACCGGCTGGCGCGCCGAAGGACTGGGCACAGTCTTCGATCAGCAGCAGGTTGTGTCTATTACAGATGTCCATAATGGCAGTTAGATCAGCCGGTTGTCCAAAGAGGTGGACCGGGATGACCGCTTTGGTGCGCGGTGTTACGGCAGCTTCAATTAACGGCGGGTCGATGTTGAAGGTTCCGGAGTTGATATCCACAAAAACCGGCGTCGCGCCGACATAGCGGATTGCTTCAGCCGTCGCGATAAACGTGAATGTGGAGGTGATGACTTCATCTCCCGGGCCGATGCCTGCAGCCAGGAGCGCCAGATGCAGTGCGTCCGTGCCTGAGGCGACGGCAATTGCGTGCTTGGCGCCCAGGTAGTCGGCTGCCTCCTGTTCGAAGGATGCGACGTTGGGGCCAAGAATGAATTGACTGCTTTCCATGGCGTCCAGGACAGCCCGATCAATTTCTGCTTTCAGGTTATGATACTGTGTTTTTAAATCCACCATCGGGATCATGAAAATCTCCTGCCGAGGCTGGTGTTTATTTTAAGGGCCGTGGAGAGCGCCATTCGGCCATCTCGGCCACTTACCTGGGGTTGTGAATGTGTGCGGATGGCCGTGATGAATGACTCGATTTCCCTTAGCAGCGCATCCGCTTCACCCAGCTCCCGCTCGTCGACTTTTACATTGGGTATGCCGGGAAAAATTTCGCCATTCCCTTTTTGGGCCACTAACACCTTGCGGTTCTGGAAGTCGAGGGTGATATAGGCATTCTGTTGGAAAATGCGCATTTTTCGTTCGCTTTTCAAGCTGATGCGGCTGGCGGTGACATTGGCGACGCAGCCGTTCTCGAAGAGGATGCGTGCATTGGCGATATCTTCCTCACCGGTGAAGACCGGGGCTCCGATAGCGTCGATACGTTCCACTGCGGACTTGACAATATGTTGAATGATTTCAATGTCGTGGATCATCAAGTCGAGCACCACATTAACGTCTGTGCCGCGCGGTTTGAAGGGAGCGATACGTACCGATTCGATAAAACGCGGTTCCTGTAGAACGTTATCGAGTGCCATCAGTACCGGGTTGAAACGCTCCAAATGCCCGACCTGAAAGATTAGGTCCCGTTTGTTTGCCAGGTCAATCAGCTCGTCGGCTTCTTTGATGGTTACGGTAATCGGTTTTTCTATCAGCACATGTACGCCAGCTTCAAGAAAATCTCTGGCAACAGTATGGTGAAACTGGGTGGGAACAGCAATGCTGACCGCATCAACCATTCCGATCAGCTCACGATGGTCGCAATAAGAGGTTGTGCCGAGTGAGTTGGCTATCTCCTCTGAGCGTTTTGAATTGCTGTCTGCCACACCGACCAGTTTGACATCAGGGATAGCGGAATACTTTTGGGCGTGAAAGCTACCTAGGTAGCCCACACCGATAACAGCTGTCCTTAACAAGCCGGAAGTCGCTTCCCGCGTCTCATGCGCGGAAAACGACTTCGTTGGGTCGGAAACCCCGTTTATTGGTGACGACACGCTCATCCGCGGCAGATACCTCGCTCCGAGCTTTCAATGAACGTCAGCATATAATCGACTTCGGGACAAGCCTTGATTTCACTTCTTATGCGGGCAATGGCGTCAGGCAACTTGAGGTCTGCCATGAAAAGAGTCTTGTAGGTTTTTTTCAGGTTGCCGATAGCTTCGTCGGAGAACCCTCGCCGTTTGAGGCCGACCAGATTGAGGCCCCGCAGTTTTGCGTCCCTTTTGCCGGAGGTGGCAATCACGTACGGTATGATATCAAGGCCGACCAACGTTCCTCCGCCGATATAGGCATACGCCCCGATTCGTGTAAACTGGTGAATTGCCACCAGTCCGCCGATTCCTACAAAATCTTCGATGGTAACATGTCCCGCCAGTGTTGCGCAGTTTGCCAGAATAGCGCCGTTGCCGATACGGCAATCGTGGGCAATGTGGGAGTATGCCATAAAAAGATTGTTGTTGCCGATTACTGTTTCTCCATGCCCGGTGACTGTGCCTCGATGGATGGTGGCGAATTCCCGCACGATATTGTTGTCGCCAATGCGGGTCCAGCATTCCTCATTCTTGTATTTGAGGTCCTGTGGCGGGGCTCCAACCGATGTCTGGTGATAGATTTGGTTGTTCTCCCCAATCGTGGTCCAGTCGCCAATCACAGCATGTGGACCGATCTTTGTTCCTGAGCCGATGGCAACCTGTTTGCCGATAATGGCGTAAGGACCAATCTCGACGTCCGCTGCCAGTTGTGCGCTGCTATCAATGACCGCGCTTGGATGTATCATGGAGTTTCTCCCTGAATTGAAATCAAAAAAGTTTAAAGAGTGGGAGATAAACAGCCGGTCATACCCTGAGCGCCATATGTTATGGCGGATATCGCGGCTGTCATAGTCTTCCTGTTGTGTTCGGAAAAAATATCGAGATGCAGTTCAGGTTGCTGCATCCGCAAAGGTTGCTTTGAGAGCAGCTTCGGTGACCAGTGAGTCAGCCACATAGGCTTTTCCATTAACTCCCCATATGCCGCGCCGATTCAGGGTCGTCTCAATTTCGATGCGCAACTGGTCGCCGGGAAAAACCGGTTTGCGGAATTTTGCGCTGTCGATGGACATGAAATAGCTGACCTTTTTTTTGGTCGTGTCATCTGATGCGAGATAAGCCATGATCCCGGCAACCTGAGCCATGGCCTCAACGATCAGTACGCCCGGCATGACCGGGTGGCCGGGAAAGTGCCCCTGGAAAAACGGTTCGTTGATGCTCACGTTTTTGATACCTACACAACGTTTGCCATGTTCCAGTTCAATGATGCGATCAACCATCAAAAACGGATAACGGTGCGGCAGAATCTTCATAATTTCGTTGACATCCAGTAACATTGTTTTCCCCCTTTTTAATTGATATGAGGTTTTTACGCCTCAGAAAGTTTTGTTTCCAGTTCTGCAATGCGTTTTTCCAGTGAGCTGATATTTTTTCGCAACTCAGGCAAACGTGGCACAACCGCCATGGCTCTCAGCCATTCTCTATGCGGCATGATCGGTGATCCTGTGCACATCGCATTGGCAGGCACCGAGTTGGGGACACCGGATTGAGCGCCGATTATGGCGTTATCACCGATGGTGATGTGTCCGACAATTCCGGCCTGGGCGGCCAGGGTTACGTGATTGCCGATCTTGGTGCTGCCGGCAATACCAACTTGGGAGACGATCATGCAGTTCTCCCCGATTTGGCAGTTATGAGCAACTTGAACCAGGTTGTCCAGCTTTGTGCCGCGCCTGATCAGGGTGACCTCTAAGGCGGCCCGGTCAATACAGGTATTGGCGCCGATTTCCACATCATCTTCAAGCACGACAATACCGATCTGCGGGATTGCGTAGTATCCGGCTCCATCCGGTGCATAACCGAATCCATCGCTGCCGATTACCGCGCCGGGTTGGATGACACAGCGGTTGCCGATGCGGCAACGCTCACGAACTACGGCATTGGCATGAATGAGCGCGTCATTGCCGATAGCTGCGCCATCATAGATGGCCGCACCTGAATGGATGACCGAACGGTCGCCTATGGTTACGTTGTTGCCGATGGCCGCGCCGGGATGAATGGTGATATCCTTACCAAGGGTTACGTTATTCCCTAAATGCGCCCCATTCATCACACCCTGCGGTTTTGGCTTCTGAACGTAAAAAAGGTTGAGTAGTTTCGCAAATGCCAGATAGGGATTGGCAACCTCAACTACGTTCCGGCCGTACGCTTCGCCCCCCGGCGCCATCAGAACGGCGCCGGCGCCAGTTTCAGCAACTTTTGCGGCATACTTCGGATTGGCCAGGAAAGTAATCTTGTCCGGTCCGGCTGACTCAAGAGGAGCCAAACCGCTGATCTGGCAACCTTCATCACCTCGAACTGTTCCACCCAGATACTCGGCCAGTTCCTTAAGTGTTTTTGTCTGTTGCATAAATGTGCTCCTCTTTGCCCCGCAGTGTTGTGGAGACAGAAAAGTCGTCTCTGCCGGCCGGTTATTTTTTTCTGGTTGTGTTGAACTGCTTCAGTACTTCATCAGTCAGATCGGCTTTGTCATCTGCGAAAAGCATACTTTCGTTTTTTACAAAGATGAAAGTGTAACCATTCTTTTTACCGTATTCCTGAATGACTTTTTCTATCCCTTCCAGAATCCTGCGGGTAAACTCCTCGTCCTTACCTTGGAGTTCGTCTTGGGCGTCTTTGGTGAAGCGCTGAAATTCCTTTAGTTTTTGCTGGTAGTCTTTTTCCTTGGAAGAACGCGCCGATTCGGACAACAGCATCCCCTGTTTTTCAAGTTCCTCTTTGAGCCGTTTCAGCTCGTCCTGCCGGACGTTGATTTCATCCTGATACTTTTTAAGGCGCGCTGCAAGCTGCTCCTTGGCCTGCTTGCCGGACTCGGAAGTATTGATTGCCCGTTGCATGTCGATGTAACCGATTTTGAGGCCGTTCTTCGTATCGGCTGCAACTGCGGTTCCCGCTATAATGCAGCTCAATAAAACCATTGTCAGAATGAACCGTTTCATAAAACTGTCTCCTTTGTAACGAGTAGGTGTATTAAGCCCCGATAAGCGGGTAATGGACTAATATTTATCCCAAAAGGGATAAAAAGGAATTTACTAAAACATGCTACCGATTGAAAACTCGAACCGGCCGCTTCTTGAGTCGATACCTCCGCGCGGGTTGAGCGGAATGCCATACTCCAGGCGCAACGGACCAAGGGGGGAGGCCCAGCGGACACCAAGCCCATAGCTCATCAGTAATGGGCTGAACAGTTTGCCTATGCTGTCATCGGCATTACCATAGTCAAAGAATACCACACCCTTGACTCCCGACTCGGGTAGAATTGGAAAGGTCACCTCCGTATTGCCGAAGATTTCTTTTGTTCCCCCCAGATAGACGAGTTGTTCCGAGGAATTGCCTACATAACTTTGAAGTGGTATCTTCCTTGTCGGGCTAACTGTCCGGGATTTATAGCCGCGCAATGAGTATATGCCGCCCAGATAGAATTTTTCGTCAATCGGTATTATTGAACCCACGTTCTGGATGTATCCCAAGGTTAGCTTTGTTGAAAAAACCAAGTGTTTTTTGTAGAGCGGATAAAACCATGTGTGATCAGTAGTATATTTCGCGAATTTGTTGTTCCCCCCTAAACCGGCGTATTCGATGGAGAGATTGTTGATAAACCCGGTGCTTGGATCGAGACGGTAGTCTGTATTGTTATGGGTAAGGCTTGCCAGGATCGAACTGGTTGTGGTGGAACCCAGGGGAAAGTTGACCGAGTCGTTGTCACTGAGTTGCTTATATGCCGGTTCAGGGTCAAAAAGATTCTTCATCTCAAACTTGTACATGAAAAATGTGCTGATGAAATCGTTGATGGGGTAGCCGGCTTTGATATCTCCACCCGTCACTCTGCGGCTGTAGTCGAGGTACTCGCGTTCCGAACGGTAAATGTCGGCGCCCAAAGTCCATTTTGTATCAAGGAAATAGGGATCGGTCAGGCCAAGTGAATAGGTCTGTGATTTGCCGCCTATGGAGCCTGACAGATTGGCTTTCAATCCAAGCCCCAGAAAATTGGACTGAGAGACTGAACCCTGGCCGATGATGCCGTCGAGCGAGCTGTAACCGCCGCCGACACTGAAGGTTCCGGTGGGCTTTTCCTTGACCTCTACGTTGACATTCAGCTTATTGGAGGCGCTGCTTTTGGCTGTGGAAATGTTGGCTTCTTCAAAAAAGCCGGTATTCATCAGATTCTGTTTGCTGCGTTTCATGCCGGTTGCGCTGAAGAGTTCACCTTCAGTAACCCTCATTTCGCGACGGACAACCTTATCGCGGGTCTTGGGGTTGCCGGAAATTGCAATCCGGTCGATGTAAACCAGTTCGCCCTTTTCCATATCAAAGGTTACATCGACAATCTTTTTGTCAGGATTGGGTTTTGTCAGCGGATTGACATTAGCAAAGGCATAGCCCTTGTCGCCGTACACATCGGTCAAAGTGAAAATATCCGAGCGCATGGTGGCGCGACTGAATATCTCTCCCGGCTCTGATTTCAGCTTTTTGCGCAGTACTGAAACCGGTTCCAGCAGATCCCCCTTGAAATCGATTTCGCCGATACGGTACTGCTCCCCTTCCGTGATGCCGATCATGACTTCCAGTGCGTTTTTGGCATTGTTTAAGGTGACAACCGGTTCGCCAACCTTGACGTTTATGTAGCCGTTGTTCAGATAGTGGTCAGCGATGAGCAGTGTGTCGTTCTTCAAAACCTCGTCTTTATACGTTCCTGCACCCGTAAGCCAGGAGAGAAACCACTTCTCCTTGGTTTCCATGATCTTACGCAGTTTGCGATTGCCGAAAGCCTTATTTCCGTCGAAACGGATCGAACTGATCAGAATCTTCTGCCCTTCGGTGATCTTGAAAGTGACCACCATTTCAGAGGCCGAACGTCTTCTGACGGTTGGCGTGACTTCCGCCAGATAGTATCCTTCATCATTGTAGAGCTTCTTTATTTTTGCCACGCTCTTATTCAGATCTTTCGTGGAAAAAATAGTGTCCTTGTGAAGTTCCAAACCATCCTTGGTAAGCTTGTCGCTTGACAGTTCTTTGTTGCCTTCAAACCTGATGTCACGGACAACCGGCTTTTCCAGAACCGTATAAATCAATACGGTTCCCTTGTCGGACTCTTCGGTTGAAACCTGGACATCCAGGAAATGCCCCAACTTGTAGATGGCATGGAGGTCAGCGTCGGTCTTGTCGCTGTAGAGGGTATCACCAACTTTCAACTTAATGGCGTTGAGAATAACTGATTTCTCGATGCGCCGATTGCCTTTGATCGATATTTCTGAGATTTTTTCACCTTCAGCAAAAGCTGAACCTGCCAAAGCAAGTTGTAGTACAAATACAATTACGAGAATATACGATGAAATAGGCAAGTTTTCCTCACAAAAAACGAATTTATTCCAGCTTACCATCAATCAAATGTACGGTACGCCCCATGGCTGCGGCCAGGCGTTCGTTGTGGGTAACTACTACCAGTGACAGTCCCCGTTTTTGCTGTAGTTCGCTTAGAAGAGCGTGGACACCCTCACTGGTTTTCATGTCCAGATTTCCGGTCGGTTCGTCCGCCAGTAACAACGCGGGTGATAATACCAAGGCGCGGGCTATGGCAACCCGTTGTTGTTCCCCTCCTGACAATTCGCCGGGGCGGTGAGCCAAACGGTGAGCCAAACCTACATCGGTCAACAGTTCTGTTGCCAAGGATGCTGCTGTTTTTCTGGGAGTTCGGGCAATCAAGGCAGGCATCATCACATTTTCCAGCGCGGTGAATTCCGGCAGCAGATGATGAAACTGGAAGACAAATCCGATGCTCTTGTTGCGAAATGCAGCTAAGTCCCGGTCGCTTTTGCGAAAAAGATCTTCGCCTCTGAAAAGGACCGTGCCGGATGAAGGGCGGTCCAGGGCGCCCAGCATGTGCAACAGGGTACTCTTTCCGGCGCCGGATGCTCCCACCAAGGCGGTCGTGGTTCCCGCTTCCAGATTCAGGTCAATGCCGTTCAGCACGTCTATTCTATTGGAGCCACGACTGTAAGTTTTGCGGAGCCCATGTACTTCAAGCAATCTACTCATAGCGCAACGCCTCGGCCGGGAGCATGCGCGATGCCTGCCATGCTGGGTAAAGCGTGGCAACAAAGGAGACCAGCACAGCTGTGACAGAGATCAGTGCAACATCGGATGGTACGACTTGTGAAGGAAAATGATCCATGTAATAGATTTCTTTGTTAAAGAAGTTCTGTCCGGTAATGCTCTGAATGACATTAATGATCGGCTCAAGGTTGTGGGCGATCAGCAGCCCTGAGACGACACCCAGAAGCGTGCCGGTAACTCCTATGATCAGCCCTTCCATGACAAATATCTTCATGATGCTGTTGCCTGTGGCTCCCATGGATTTAAGGATGGCGATATCTCTGGTTTTCTCCATTACCACCATGAACAGGGTGGAGGCAATGCCAAAAGCTGCCACCAGAACAATTAAGGTCAAAATAATAAACATGACCACTTTTTCCGTTTTCAGGGCAAAGAGGATGTTACGGTTCATCTGCATCCAGTCCCGGGCGAAATAGGCGGAGCCCAGGGTTTGATTGATGCTGCTGACCAGTTCACCTGTGTGGTAAATATCGCTCACCTTGAGCTGGATGCCGGTCACCGTATCTCCCAGATCGAAAAAGAGTTGGGATTGCGTTAGGCTGGCATAGGCCAGAGTCGAGTCGTACTCAAACATACCTGTGTTAAAAATGCCCGAAACACGGAATGTTTTCATTTTGGGAAGCATGCCCAGCGGCGTGATATTTCCCATGGGAGAGACGACATTGACTTTGTCTCCTACAAGGAGGTTCAAGTGCTTGGCCAGTTCCTTGCCGATCAGCAATCCTGGTAATGCGTCGGTGCCGTCAGTAAGTTTCGGATCAAGCGTATCCATGCTTCCTTCAATAATCGTGCGACTAAGCCGGGTAACCTGACGGTCCGACGGGACATCAATACCCCGCAAAACGACGCCAGAAACGTTCTTGCCCGAGGAAAGCATGACTTGATTATAAATGAACGGAGTTGCCGCTACCACCCCCGGCATGGACTTGAGTTTTTGCATCACCTGGTGGTAATCATCCATGGGGATTCCATTGCGGATTACTACCACATGGGCATTGGTGCCGAGGATTTTTTCCGTGATCTGCCCCTCGAAGCCGGTCATGACTGCCATTACAACGATCAATGCCATAACGCCCAAGGCAACTCCGGCAGTGGAGATGACGCTGATGATCGAAATGAAGGTTGATTTGCGCTTTGCCTTTAAATAGCGCAGTCCGATAAAGAGTTCGAAAGGCATGATGAGGCCGGGAACGGGAACGGGGAATGGGGAACAGGAATCAGGGAACGGCAAATAGTACTCGTCCCAGGTTCCCGGTCTCCGGCCCCTGACTCCTTAGTCCCGTTTCTCCTTTCTCAGTTGCGGGAACAGGATGACGTCGCGAATCGAAGCCGAGTCGGTCAACAGCATTACCAGCCGGTCAATACCGATACCTTCACCGGCAGTGGGAGGGAGACCGTACTCCAGAGCGCGAATATAGTCCTCATCCATGTAATGGGCTTCTTCGTCGCCCTTGGCCTTCTCTGCCACTTGAGAGAGGAAACGCTCCTTCTGGTCAACCGGGTCATTCAACTCGGAAAAAGCATTGGCAATTTCACGGCCGCCAATGATCAATTCAAAGCGGTCAACGATATCCGGATTGTTGTCGTTTTTGCGGGAAAGCGGCGATACCTCGGTGGGATAGGCGGTGATAAAGGTCGGTTGAATCAGCTTGTGCTCAGCCACTTCTTCAAAAATTTCCATCATCAGCTTGCCATAACCGATATCCGCAGGCAGGTCAAGCCCGATACTGCGGGCATAGACCAGGGCTAAATCGCGGTCGTCCAGTTTTTTCGCATCGATGTCGCCGTACTCCAGGATAGCGTCCCGAACGGTCAAACGCCTCCAAGGGCGCTGGAAGCTAATCTCCATGCCCTGATTGACGAAATCCAGGGTACCCAGCACTTCCTGCGCTATATGGCAAAAGAGTTCCTCGGTGAAATCCATCAGGTCCTCATAGGTAGCATAGGCCTGATAGAACTCCATCATGGTAAACTCGGGGTTGTGGCGAATGGAAATCCCTTCGTTTCTGAAGTTGCGGTTGATTTCAAAAACCCGTTCCATGCCGCCTACGACCAGACGCTTGAGGTATAACTCCGGCGCAATGCGCAGGAAGAGTTGCATGTCCAGGGCGTTGTGATGGGTAATGAACGGCTTTGCCGTCGCGCCTCCCGGGATTTGTTGCATCATAGGGGTTTCAACTTCAAGGAAGTCGCGGGCACTCATGAACGCGCGAATCAGATTGATAATGCGGGAGCGCTTGATGAAAATCTCGCGTGCCTCCGGGTTGACGATCAGATCCACATACCGCTGGCGATATCGGGTTTCCACATCGGTCAAGCCGTGGAACTTTTCCGGCAGCGGATGAAGCGATTTGACAAGCAGGCGGAGTTTTTTTACATGAAGCGACAGTTCGCCGGTCTTGGTACGGAAGGGAAAACCCTGGACACCGATGATGTCGCCAATATCGAAGTTCTCGAAGTTTTCATAGGCTTCCTCGCCGATTTCATCCTTTTTTACATACAATTGCAGACGGCCCTTGCGGTCCTGAAGTTGGATAAATGCTGCTTTGCCGAATGAGCGGCGCGCCAAAATGCGTCCGGCCACGATGAAGGTATCGCTGTCAGCTTCGATCTGCTCCTTGTCACCATAAGCGCGAATGACGTCGGCAGAAGTGTGCTGTGGTTTGAAATCATTGGGGTATGGGTTAATGCCTGCCTCCCAGAGGGTGTCAACCTTGCGTCTTCTCTGGAGTTGCAGTTCGCTCAGTTCTTCCATTTTGGTCAAGGCCTTTCTTCATCTACAGAGTTGGGGGTAGGAAAAGACTGCTAAAAATATCCCCGTAGTGTCGTTACGTCAAGAAAAAAAGGGGAACCATTAGTGCGCTGCTCCCCTTGTGTAATTCACTGTTTTTCTGGATCTTTTTTGGTGCGGCGTTTCCGTGGAGCTGGCTTTTCCTGCTCTATTGCCGGCTCTGCCGCCGTTGTATCCGGTGCGGGAGCCTTCTTTGCCGTAGTACGCCGGCGCGGCTTCGGGGCGGCTGGCTTGGTCTCCACCGGGGCTGTAGTATCCGCTACATCTGCTGCTTCCATGGCCGGTGGTTCCGGTTTCTTTTTGGCTCGCGGTGCTCTGGTTCGTTTCGGCTTTTCCACAGGTGGCGATACTGCCGGAGGCTCAGGGGGAGCTTCTTCTGTTACCGATACAACAGGCGCATTCTCAATGCCCAGGGATTCCTCACGTGCCGGTTCGACAGATTCGGTTGTGACAGGTATGGTCTCAGCCTGCGCAGCTTCTTTGGTCACAACTTCGGAAGTGACGACCTTTTGGGATACGGCTTTCGTGGCCACAGGCTCGGATTCTGTCGTTTTGGCAGGTGCCGGTTCAATGGACTCAGGTGCGTCCTCGGCAACTATTTCTCCGGTTGGTGAAATCGCTTCTTCAGTTGTTTTGACAGTCTTGCGGCTGCGGCGGCGCCTTCGTTTTTTTGGTGCGGCCACTGATTCGGCTGTTTCTGTAACGGCTTCAGGTAATTCGGTTGTTTCAGGTTCCAGGGGGTCTACAGTTTCCAGAGTTTCTATTGGTTCCGTAGTCTCTAGCGGTTCCGGAAACGGCTGTTCCGTTACGGCATCTTCTTCCGATAACTGAACCGGAGCAGCAACTTCTCCGGCCGGTTTTTTCTTTTTACGACGGCGTTTGCGCTTCTTGGGCGCTTCGGACACGGCTTGCTCTTGCGGCTGTTCGCTTTCCTCGTCCGACACGGCCGCAGTTTCAACGGGAGCTGTGGATGGAGCAGCTACTGTCTCCTCCTGCTCGCTTTTCGGTACATCCTCGGGACGCAATTTTTCCCGCTTGATAATCTCAAGCTCCAGTTGATTCATCAGGAAAGAGGTTTTTCCCTTTACCTTTACTTGGATGTCATAGTCATTTTCGATCTGAACCAACTCGCGTTTTTTGCGGTTAAGCAGATAGTAGGCCACTTCCAACGGCAGGCCGCCGTGGACTTCTGCCACCGTGCCTTTGGCCGCAGCCCCGTGTACCTTGCGCAGAAAGGAGAGCGCCATGGCCTCCACCGATTTGACCTTGCCCCGTCCTTCGCAGTGGGGACACTCCAGGTGGATGGCGTCGTTCAAGGTTTTGGCAATACGTTGACGGGACATCTCCATAATGCCGAACTCGGAGATGCGTCCCAGGTTGACCCTGGCCTTGTCCATCTTGAGGGCCTGTTTGAGGGTTTTTTCCACCTCGTGGTTGTGTTTCCGGTCGCGCATGTCGATAAAATCAATCATAATTAGGCCGCCGAGGTCGCGAAGGCGAAGCTGGCGAGCCACCTCTTCGGCGGCCTCCATGTTGGTCTTAAAGGCCGTGTCCTCGATACCCCGCTCGCCGCTGGATTTTCCCGAGTTAACGTCAATGCTGACCAGCGCCTCGGTCGGTTCGATCACCAGGGAACCACCGGAAGGAAGCGATACGCGCTTTTCGTAGATCTGATCAATCTGTTCCTCTATTTGGAAACGCGAGAATATTGGGCGCTTTTCCCTGTGCAGTTTGACCAGCTTTTCGCAGCCGGGCATGGTGTCGCTAAAGAATTCCTTGGCTTCGTTGTAGGCTTCTTTGCTGTCCACCACCACTTCATCGATGTCGTCGGAGAAATAATCGCGGATAAAGCGAATGATAAGCCCCTTGTCACGATAGATTTCGCCAGCTCCTTTGATTTCCGCTGCACTCTTCTTGATATTGTCGTACATGGACAAAAGGCTTTCCATGTCCTTCTGCAACTCTTCAGGGGAGCGTCCCACTGCCTGCGTACGAACAATATAGCCGATCCCCTCGGGGATCTGCATGTCGGCCATGATTTCCTTGAGTTGCTTGCGTACGCTCTCCTGCTCGACCTTGCGCGAAATACCGGCGGAATCGCTGCCCGGCATGAGCACCATGTAGCGCCCCGGCAGGGATATGTAGCTGGTTAGGGCCGAGCCCTTGTTGTCGCGTTCATCTTTTTCTACCTGGACGACAAGTTCCTGGCCGCGGCGCAGCACCTCCTGGATGCGGGGACGCCGCTTGTGCTGGTCTTCCGGTATGTCCTCGCGCCATTGCCAGAAATCGGGGTGCAACTCGCCCATTTGCAGAAAACCGGGCTTGGCGCGGCCGATATCGACGAAGGCGGCCTGCAGCCCCGGCTCGACACGCAGCACGACTCCTTTGTAGATATTCCCCTTGGTTTGTTCCTTGCCGCTGATTTCAATATTCAGCTCCATGAGGCGGCCGTCATGTACAATGGCAACGCGAGCTTCTTCGGGATGCATGACGTTGATCAGCATTTTTTTACTTACTGCCTTACCCATTGATTGTTTATTCCTTTCACATGAGACAATGCCTCATGACAGTTTAAAAGTAATGAATTATAGAGATTTTTTGGCTGAAAGCAAAGAAAAAGGTCGATAACGGGGAAAATTGCAGCATCGGCCCGCCCTTCTGCCGGATGCACAAACGGCCTTCCTGGTTGCTGGAAGGCCGTGGTGATTCAGGACCCAGCCTGGGTCCCTATAGTGCCGCTTCACGTGAAACCGGAGCCCGCCGTGCAGGCAAAACAGTGATCGCCTACCGATACAGGTGTTCCCGGCTCCGGCAGTTTGATCAACTGCGAGATATGCATTCGTTGCATGCCATGGTGCAGACCGGCTGCCAGATTGAAGTCGCAATCATAGAGGAAACCGTTCCAGTCTACGGAGATAAGAGAACGGCACATCAGGCCGGATACTGTGGCCGGGTTGAAGCTTTCGGTCAGTTTCCGCATGTATCCTTCCCTGTTTCCGGATTGTTCCAGCCATGTGTGAAAACGTCCCAGCGGTGAGTTGGCAAAGACAAATAGGTTGGTGAAGGTAATACCGTAACGCCGCATCAGATCCTGGTGAAACTTTCGCTCTGTCTGGGCTTGACCGGCCGGAAGGAAAGCCCCGCTGGGGTTGGCGACCAGGTTTAGTTCCAGGCCGCTATCAGTAACGCCGTAGCCAAGTTGGTTCAACCGCCTGAGCATGCCGATGCATTTTTCCCACACGCCGCCACCTCGCTGCGCCTCGGTCTGGGCGGCGTTGACTGCCGGAAGTGAAGCGGCAATGACTGCACCATGGCTGCGATAGAGTTCGGGAAGCGCTGCTGCTGCCGACTGCATGAGAGAGGTGAGGTTGCTGCGCACAATCAGCCGGGGTGTTAGTGGTGCCAAACTTGTAACGAGGCGGGGCAGGTGTTGAGAGAGCTCCGGAGCGCCGCCGGTGATGTCGATAGTGGTGAAACTGAAACGCCCGGCGCAAGCTATGAGCGCTTCCACTGTTTCGGCATCGATCGTTTCCCGCCGGTCAGGGCCGGCTTCCAGGTGGCAATGGCGGCAGGCCAGGTCGCAGGTCAGCCCCACATTGATCTGCAAAGTCGTGGTTTCCGCGCGAATGAGTTCAATGCCATGGAATTCGAGTATGTCTCTGAATTTTGAGCGGATCATCATATTTTTGATTGAAAATGTAAATGGAAGGTGTCGTTAGCGTCAAGTATCATCATGGTTTGAAGTTTTTTCGGCAGATTTCCAGGGAAGTTAATGAATAGTGTGCCTTGATTTGGCAGAACCTTGGGGTAAAGTTGACAGTAGTTTTCATTTTCTATTTTACCTCAAAAAAGAATTGATTCAAATGAAGCTTTCAAGCCTCTTCTCTTGTGAGTCGATGAGATTTAGTTCCCCTGGTATAGCTTGTTTTGTCTGAGTATGACTGCTGTTTGAAACGTAAGGGGCGACTATGAAACGATTTCTGATTGTCGATGATGAAGAACAGAATCCGGAAAAATTGCATGTGCTGCTCCTGGAACATGGCTACCCGGTGACGGAAACGACAGGTGAGTCGGCGGAGATCACCCTACGCGAGCAAGCAGAAAGTCAGATCAGGACTTCCCTTGCGGAGAAGGAAATACTGATCAAGGAAATTCACCACCGGGTTAAGAACAACTTGCAGATTGTTTCCACGCTGCTTGACCTCCAATCCGACTATATAACGGACAGGCAATCGCTGGAGATTTTCAGGGAGAGCAAAAACCGGATCAGGTCGATAGCCCTTGTTCATGAGAAACTTTACCAGACGAAGAATTTTTCCGCTATTGACTTCGACGGTTATCTGGAAAGCCTGATCGATCATCTTTTGCGGTCGTATGTGGTGGATCCGGGGAAAATTGCCCTGGAAATTGACACGGAAGACGTGGTGCTGGGAATTGACGATGCGATACCGTGTGGCCTGATCGTCAACGAGTTGGTGTCTAATTCTCTCAAGTACGCTTTTCCCGATGACCAACGCGGCAAGATTACGGTCCGCTTTGAAAACGGTGATAACAAATCAATTGTTCTGACGGTTGCCGATAACGGAGTCGGTCTGCCGGCTGGCCTGGACGCCAGTGCAACCGAAACGTTGGGACTTCAACTGGTAACCATTTTGACCAGACAGTTGCGGGGCACTATCGAGTTGGACAGAGAAGGGGGAACAAAGTTCACTATAAAATTCCAGGGAACCGGCCGGATGAAAAGTAGATAGATTGAGGGAGAAGGCTATGCAAGGCGTTCTGTCCATGGGAACAAAAGCGAGAATTCTGATCGTTGAGGATGAACTGATCATTGCCAAAGGTATCCAGAAACGTTTGCAGGACATGGGATACAGTGTAATCGATACCATCCCGTCGGGCGAGGAAGCGGTGCTGATAGCAGCGGCTGAGATGCCAGATCTGATACTCATGGATATCAATCTCCGAGGGGCAATGGATGGGGTCGAAGCCGCTGATAAGATTCATTCCGAGCTTGATATCCCCGTGATCTACCTTACCGCCTATACTGACGCTGAGTCCCTGGGGCGGGCCAAGATAACGGAGCCTTTTGGATATATCGTCAAACCGTTTCAGGACCTCGCTCTGCAATCGGGGATAGAGATAGCTCTTTACAAACACAGCATGGAGAGCCGGCTCAGGCAAAGCGAACAGTGGCTTGCCACGACGCTGCAAAGTATCGGAGATGCAGTGGTGACGACTGATGTGTCCGGTATGGTCACCTACATGAACCCTGCCGCGGAATTGCTTACCGGTTGGCAAAGAAAGGAGGCGCTCGGCAGGGGGCTGGCGGAGATGTTTCGTTTCCGGAGCAAGGAGGTGGACATCGCCATGGAGGAGATCGCCCGCAAGGTTATTGCTGAAAGGGAAACGGTGATTCTGCCGGGTGACGCCAAGCTTCTTCCGAAATCAGGAGAAGGTGTGCCGGTTGAGGCAAAGGCAACGCCTATTGTGGGGAATAAGGGCACTGTCATGGGCCTGGTCCTGGTTTTTCTCGATATTGCCGAGCGCAGGCGGGCGGAAGAGGCGCTACAGCAGTCGGAAAAACTTCTGCGGCATGTCTTTGACGGGATTCCCGATTTGTTTGCCATTATCAACAGGGATTACCGGGTTGTTCTTTCCAACTGGCATGGTGGATATGGCTATTTGCCCGCGGAAATGCGCGACAATCATCCCCTCTGCCATGATGCGTTCTACGGGCTGAGCACGATCTGCGATGACTGCCACGTTAATGAGGTATTCAGAACAGGTCGCCCTGTTTTCCGGGAAAAATACAATTCGCGGGTCGGGTTCGTTGAAATACGGGCGTTTCCCATCTTCGACGAAGAGGGAAACGTGGTGATGGTTACGGAGCATGTCCGTAATATTACCGAGAAACGAAAGATGGAAGAAGAACTCTTTAACGCCCGAAAACTGGAATCCATTGGTATTCTGGCAGGGGGCATAGCCCACGATTTCAACAACCTTCTAACCGCCATCCTGGGTAACATTTCTCTGGCCAAGATGTTCGTGCCAGAAGGAGAAAAGATCCATCAGAGGCTCACTGAAGCGGAAAAAGCGTCGCTCCGCGCCAGGGACCTTACTCAGCAGTTATTGACGTTTTCCCGTGGCGGAGCACCGGTCAGGAAGATTGCTTCCATTGCCGATATCATTAAGGATTCCACCAATTTTTCCCTGTCCGGTTCCCAGGTGACATGCCGTTTCTTTATTCCCGATGACCTCTACCCGGTTGAGGTTGATGAAGGTCAAATCAGCCAGGTTATCAATAACCTTATCATCAATGCCGACCAGGCGACGCTTAACGGAGGAGAAATAGAGATTAGTTGCGCCAATGTTGCTGTAGGCGAGGGACAGCTTCAGCCGTTGCGGGCCGGGGAGCATGTTCTTGTTTCCGTTAAGGATCAGGGAGAAGGTATCGCAGAGGACGTTCTGCCCCGCATATTTGATCCCTATTTTTCCACGAAAGAGGGGGGCAAGGGCCTGGGGTTGGCAACTGTCTATTCCATTGTGAGAAACCACGATGGACACATAACTGTTGCTTCGCAACGGGGTGTGGGCACCACATTCAATATCTACCTTCCCGCTGCCATTACAGGAGTCGTCGAACAGGCGGTCGAAGAGGTTGCGACACATACCGGAAAAGGAAGTATTCTCGTAATGGACGACGAGGATATTGTCCGGGATATTGCCGGCGAAATGCTTGCATACCTGGGGTATGACGTGGAGTTTGCCCGGGACGGTGAGGAGGCGGTAAAATTGTACCGCGAGGCCTATGAAGCGCATCATCCTTTTTCAGCCGTGCTCATGGATCTCACCATACCGGGTGGTATGGGGGGAAAAGATGCCATCAAGCTTTTGCGCGAACTAGACGAAAATGTTAAAGCGATTGTTTCCAGCGGCTATTCCAATGATCCGATTATGGCCGATTACCGGGCCTTTGGTTTTCAGGGTGTCATAACCAAGCCATACAAGGTTCCGGAATTGAAAAAGATGCTTGATGAGGTTGCCGGAAAGAAAGGAGTGTGAGGCTAACGTTTTATTTTTAGGATAGTTAGCTACAGCGACAGTTTTTCCGCCACCTTTCGCATCTGTACGCCATGCACCAGCGATGCTCCGCCGCGGATGGCGGTGACAACATGCAGTGCTTCAGTCATTTCCTCCAGGTTTGACCCTTTTTCCAGACATGTTTGCGTATAGGCGTCGATGCAGTAGGGGCATTGCACTGCATGAGCCACGGCAAGGGCGATCAGCGCCTTTTCCCGTTCAGTCAGCGCTCCTTCCGCGAATACCGCGCCGTAGTAGTCAAAGAATTTCGCCGCCAATTCCGGGACATCCTTGCCTATCTCCCCGAATTTGTCCAGATCAGCCGGGTTGTAATATGTCTCCATGGGATTTTCTCCAGTTATGTATTTTTTTGCTTTGCCATATTTATATCACGATGCCGGTAAGAGCGATTCACTCTTTCTTTCTCAGCTTGCCGTATAGCGCTGGTAGCAGCGCGAACAGCCCCAGCAGGGTAAACGATCCTAGCACCCGCGGCGAGGCGATGTCGGAGAGCGAAGAGATGGAGGCCAGGCTGGCTCCGGCGTTGACATAAACAAAGCCGCCCGGAATGATACCAATCATGGTGGCGAGAAAGAAGGTTCGCAGTGGCAGACGGGTCAGGCCTGCAGCCAGGTTGATCAGAAAAAAAGGAAAAACGGGCACTAGCCGCAGAAAGAGCAGATAGTTGAAGCCCCGTATTTCCAGTTCCCGGTTGATTCCTTCCAGCCGGGGGCCGAATTTTCTCAGTACCGCATCGCGTAGCAGATAACGCGTGACCAGAAAGGCCAGGGTAGCGCCGATGGTTGCGCTGATGTTCGCATAGAAGGTCCCCATGATTGTACCGAATATGGCGCCCGCGGCCAGGGAGAGGATGGCGGCGCCGGGCAGCGACAAGGCGGTTTGGACAATGTAGAGCAGCATGAAACCGGCCACCATGGCAATGGCATGGTGTGCGCGATATTCCAGCAAGGCCTGGTGATTTGCTTTCAGCGCCTCTAGGGACAGATAACTGCCCAGGTCCAGGTAGAAGAAAAGGGCGATTGCAAGACTGGCGATAATAAAAATGATGAGCTTATACATGTTCATCGAAACGCCGTTACCTCCGTTGCCATTTCAGCCAGCCGGTCAGCACTTTTTTGATAAAAGGCGTAAGCCGGGTCCGGTTGTAGGCGTCGGCCAGTTTCCTGATCGCTTCGGCCTGGGTGGGGTAGGGGTGAATGGTTTTTGCTATAGCGCCTAACCCGAGATTGTGTGTGATAGCCAGGGAAAATTCGTTGATCATCTCACCGGCGTGGCGAGCTACGATGGTCGCGCCGATGATCCGATCAGAGCCTTTGTTTAGGTGGACCCTGGCAAATCCGTTCGTTTCCCCGTCCAGCACCGCCCGGTCAACTTCGCTCAGCGGTATGGTCAGGGTAGTGATGGCGATTCCCCGTGAATGCGCATCCCGTTCGTACAATCCCACGTGGGCAATTTCCGGGTCGCAGTAGGTACACCAGGGGATGGTCAGAGCTGACGTTTTCTGACTGCCCATGAAAAGGGCGTTGGCAATCAGGATGCGGGCCAGGGCGTCGGCTGTGTGGGTAAACTTGAACGGGAAGCAGATGTCACCGGCAGCGTAGATGGCTGGATTGGAGGTCCGGAGCGCATCGCTGACCGTTACTCCACTGGTGTTGTATTCTACGCCGGCAGCCTCAAGCCCCAGTCCTTCAATGTTGGGGATGCGGCCGGTGCTGACCAGGATTGCGTCCACAACCACTTCGAATGGTTTGCCGTCCCGCTCCAGGTGCAGCACCTTTTCTTTGCTTCGCAGCTCCACTGCCTGAATTTTTATGCCAAGTTGCAGATCGATCCCTTCGCGCACAAAACAATCGTGCAGAATCTCTGCGGCATCCCGGTCTTCACGCACCAGAATCTGCTGGGAGCGCTGCATCAGGGTTACCCGGCTGCCGAAGCGCGCAAAGGCCTGAGCCAGTTCACAGCCAATGGGACCGGCGCCGATTATTGCCAAGCGCGGTGGCAGGCTGGTCAGGGAAAAAAACGTTTCATTGGTCAGGAAACCGGCTTCGGTCAGTCCGGGAATTGATGGGGTGGCGGCCCGCGCTCCGGTGCAGATGGCCGCTTTTTTGAAAAAAAGTTTTTTTCCTTCTACTTCCAGGCAGTCGCGAGATACAAATCTACCGTTGCCGATAAAAACATCCACTCCCAATTCATCGCGGAAACGTTTGGCAGAGTCGTTCCGGCTAAGAGTCGTTCGTAGCTTTCGCATTCGTTCCATGGATGCGGCAAAGTCAAGTGTGACGTCTTTGCCACCAAGCACACCAAATTGTCCTGAACTGTGGCTGTTGAACAGTGCCCGTGCGGCGCGGATAATTCCCTTCGATGGTACGCAGCCGAAGTTGAGACAGTCGCCTCCCAACAGTCGCCGTTCCACCAGGGCGACTTTGGCACCCAGGCCGGCCGCACCGGCTGCACAGACCAATCCGGCAGCGCCGGCACCGACCACTACCAAGTTGTAACGCCCGGCCGGTTCCGGGTTGATCCATCCAGCGGGCCGAACGTTGTCCGCCAGTTCGCGGTTTTCCGGGGTGTCGGGAAGTATGGCGACCGGCTCGTTCATGGTGTTTTTACGAATTTCATTGCAGCCGAGTTCATGCAGTAACGCAGCCCTGTAGGTTTCGGTCCGTCTTCGAAAACATGTCCCAAGTGGGCGTTGCAGCGGCTGCAAAGCACTTCGGTGCGCTTCGTGAACAGGGAATTGTCAGGACGGGTGGCGATGTTCTCCGGGGCAATGGGCTTCCAAAAGCTGGGCCAACCGGTGCCCGATTCGTACTTGGTTTCGGAACTGTAGAGATCGTTTCCGCAGCAGACACACTGGTAAATTCCTTTCTCGTGATTGTTCCAGGTTGCGCCGGTATAGGCGCGCTCGGTTCCCTTTTCACGGGTGACGTGAAACTGTTCAGAAGTCAGCACCTTGCGCCATTCCGCGTCACTTTTGATGACTTTTTCGCTCATGATATATCCTTTTCGGGCTACGGAGTAGAGCCTGATCGGTGCGTTTTTCCGCATTGGCTCCTGCGTGATGGCCAGACTGGGTGAAGGTGTAGGGGCGTTGTCGCAGGCGGTGATTACTCCGCACAACAGAACCATAAGCAGCACGTGAATGCGGTTCATCGTAACCTCCTTGAGGGTGAATAGTTTCTGCTTTCAGTTTACCGGAAAAGTGTTGCTATTCAATAGGACTTTTTTTGTCTTTTGGTGGCGCGCGCAATAAAAACGCCCTGTTTTCACAAGGAAAAACAGGGCGTCGTCTCAATTGATACGGTCTGGTGTGTTAGGGTTCGATCACCGTGGTGCTCTTGATGAAGACCGGCTCAAGGGGGACATCACTGTGTCCGCCTTTGTTGCCGGTTTTGACGGCGCGGATTTGGTCAACTATGTCCATACCTTCCACAACCTCACCGAAGACGCAGTAGCCGAAGCGGTCCGGCTGCTTGCCCTGATGATCCAGAAAGGCGTTGTCCACAGTGTTGATAAAAAACTGTGATGTTGCGGAATCCACGATGGCGGTGCGGGCCATGGCTAGGGTGCCGCGTTTATTGGAGACCTTGTTGGTTGCCTCGTTCTTGATGGCGTATTTGGTTTTTTTCTGCTCCATTGCTTCGTTCATGCCGCCACCCTGGATCATGAAATCCTTGATGACGCGGTGAAAGATAAGTCCATCGTAATAACCTTCTTTGACATAGCCGAGGAAGTTCTTGACGGTAATGGGCGCTTTCTCCTTGAAAAGTTCGATGGTGATGGCTCCCATGGATGTTTCCAGCAGGACCCGCGGATTTTGTTCAGACATGTGAAACCTCCGGTGCAATTGATATGCTTGATGTTCATCATAAATTGTGTAGATTTTATGTATCATAGAGTCAATCAAATCGAAACTTTTTTTCGATTGTTGTCATGAGAGCGGGCTCAGGCGTGTAGTGAGTGAATAACCAAAAACAGGAATGACCGAGGATGAGATCATGAGAATAATTTGTATGATTACGGCGCTGATTCTGGGAACAGCTTCCATGGGAACAGGAGTGCTGGCGGCCAGCTATGTTCCCCATTCGGTTATCCGGGACGCCTCAATGCAAGCCTCCACCGGCGTCGAGATTGGTATGCCGGCGCCCGGCTTCCAGTTGGACGGGGTTTTGAACAACGAGTTCAAGACGTTCAGCCTTTCTGAGTATCGCGGCAGATGGGTTGTCCTGTTCTTTTATCCCGGAGATTTCACTTTTGTCTGCCCTACGGAAATCAGGGGTTTTAACAAGGCCTTGGCTGAATTTGGCAAGATTAACGCCCAAGTGCTGGCCGTGTCGGTTGACAGCAAGTATACACATCTGGCCTGGATTAAAAGCGGTGCACTGGGCAACGTCGAATTTCCGTTATTGTCGGATTTAAACAAACGTGCCGCGCGAGCATACAGCGTGTTGGATGAGGCGAGCGGAGCGGCCAGGCGAGGATTGTTTGTCATTGATCCCCAGGGGCTGATCCAATATCAGGTGGTGCACAGCGATAAGGTGGGACGAAGCGTTGAAGAAACACTACGCGTACTTAAAGCTCTTCAGACCGCAGAACTCTGCCCGCTTGACTGGAAGCCTGGCGATAAGACCATCAAAAAATAAAGCATTAAGGCGTGTGTTCAGCTTTTATCGGCCGGAAGAGTGATAAAAAAACTCGTTCCCTCTTTCTTGCTGGTGGTGAAACCGACTTCTCCTCCCAGGTACTGTTCACCGAACAGCTTCATGCTGTATGTTCCCAACCCTCTACCCGATTCACCCTTGGTGCTGAAAGACCGCTTGAAGACCTGTAGTGCTGTCTGTTCGGGAATCATGCCGGGATTGTGCACCACAAAGCAGGGCCGCTCGCCACGCTTTTCAAACCAGACTCGCACTTGATCATTGCTGTTGGTCGCTTCAAACGCATTTTTGACCATGTTTGCCAGAACTCGCGTCAGCAGCGCGGGACAGGTTGTGAGAGTCGTGGAGCCGTCTTTCGAGAGTATTGAAAGGCGGTGCACTTCGTCTGGCTGATACCCTGAAAAAAATGTTTTCACGTCTTGCAGAATGTAGTCAACCTCGACCTGCACGAATGATGTTTTTAGTTCCCCCTTTTCAGCCTGCATGACCAAACGCTGATTCTTGATTTCCAGTGTTATGCGTTTTGAGAGGCTGACAATGTTCTGAACGGTGCTTTGGGCGTCCTGGGGTGTGTGAAGAAGTAGTTCGCTCCACCCCTGCAACCCGGTAATGACGTTATTCAGATCGTGGAGAAAAACCATTTCGAGTACTTCCCGGCGCTTCTCGGCACTAATATCCCTCATGACAAAAATGGTTAAATGATGGTCGTCCAGTTTGAGCGGGGTTGCCCGCACGCTGAATTCATGGGCTTCAAGCCGGTTGTTGCGCACCACCGTCATGAGGCATTCTTTGCTGGCAGACAGATTACGTGCCTGACTGGCCATAATCGCGATGGTTGCGCCACAGGTTGCGCAGTATTTTGTTGTTCCGCATCCATCAGGAGTACCATTGCTGTGGATGCAGTAAAATGCCTCTCCCGGTCTCATGCCCACCAGGCATTCCGGGTCTTTGATGTTGAGGGCCCGCAGTGTTTCCGGGTTGGCTGCCAAAACCTGACGCTGCTCGTTGAGCACCAGAGCAAACCCTTCAACCGAATCCAGAATTGCCCGGGTAATCGGATTGAGCAGACAGTATGCAACCATTTCCCTGAGATTGGCTGTCGAGGTACGCTTGGGCGGGACAAACCAACCACCGGATGGAGATGTCTTGTGGAAACTTTGGTTGGCTTGCATGTATGGCCTCTCATTTGGATTGGTGGAAGTAATTTAAAAATAACACATGATCCTCTTGCGTCAAGATCTCACATTTGTCTGGAGTGGAGCTGGAGAATGGAGTAGTATTCGTCACTTTGAGGAGTTGCGATATGACACATCCGGAAACCTGGACCACTTTGAAAATTCTGACTTGGACGAAGGAGTATCTCGGTGCTAAAGGCATTGAGAATGCCCGTCTGGAGGCTGAGTGGATGCTTTGCGCGGCAACCGGGCTTGACCGGGTCGGTTTGTATCTTAATTTCGACAAGCCCCTAAACAGTGTCGAACTGGCTGCATACCGGGCCATGGTGTCCCGCCGCGCCCGTCGCGAACCATTGCAGCACATTCTCGGCACACAGGAGTTTTGCGGACTGGAATTCGAAGTGTCGCCAGAGGTGCTCATCCCACGCCATGATACCGAGACATTGGTTGCAGAGGCGCTGGCGCGGGTTCCGGGAGCGCACAGCGTGCTGGATATTGGCATCGGGAGCGCCTGTATTGCCGTTGTTTTGGCCAAGTCTCTTCCGGGTGCGAAGGTAACGGGCATCGATATTTCGTTACCCGCGCTGGAAGTGGCGCGGCGTAATGCCGAACGCCACGGCGCGGCCATCGAATTCTTGCACGGTTCGCTCTTGGCGCCGGTAGCCGGCCGTTGCTTCGATCTGATAGTCTCGAATCCTCCCTATATCCCCACCAACGATATCAATGGCCTCGAGCCTGAGGTGCGCGATGGCGACCCTCGTTGCGCGCTGGACGGCGGTATGGATGGTCTGGATATTTATCGCGCCTTGATTCCTGCTGCAATACAGCATCTGAATTCCGGCGGCTGGTTACTACTGGAGGTGGGGATAGGACAGGCACAGGAAGTGGCTGAGTTGTTTCGTGATGTTGACGGATATGACAGCGTTATCACGGCACGTGACCCGGGGGAGATTGAGCGGGTTGTGGGAGCACGGAGAAAGGAATTGTCATGAATACCGACGAAGCGTATCAGATACTGCGGGAAGCGGACTTGCTGGTCGGAGCAGAGGAAGTTCTTTCCGGCATTGACCGGCTAGGGCGGGAAATTACGGAGCAATTGCGGGAGTCGAATCCCGTAGTGATCTGCGTCATGAACGGTGGGGTGATTTTTAGCGGCCAACTACTGACCCGCCTCGTGTTTCCGCTGGAAGTTGATTACATTCATGCAACCCGTTATGGACACGAGACCCGCGGCGCTCTGCTGAACTGGATTGCCAAGCCGCAAGCGGATCTTTGCGGCAGGACGGTTTTATTGCTGGATGACATTCTCGATGAGGGCGTTACCTTGGCCGCCATTGCCGAAGAATGCCACCAACAGGGCGCCAAAGAGGTGCTGATGGCGGTACTGGTGGAAAAGCTGCACCGTCGCAAGGTTACGCCGGGCATGCGGGCCGATTTTACCGGATTCGAGATCGGGGATCGCTACCTGTTCGGCTTCGGACTCGATTACAAGGGGTACTGGCGCAATGCGCCGGGAATCTATGCGGCGAAAGGGTTGTAGATTGTGAAACGGTTCTTTGAATTCGAGCGCTACAAGACCAGCTACCGCCAGGAAACCCTGGCCGGGATCACCACGTTTTTGACCATGGCCTACATCATCGTCGTCAATCCGGCCATTATGGAGACTGCCGGTATTCCCAGAGGGCCGTCGCTTACGGCTACCATACTGGCGGCGGTGGCCGGTACGCTGATCATGGCGTTTTGGGCGCGGCGTCCCTTTGCCATTGCGCCCTACATGGGCGAAAACGCTTTTATTGCCTTTGTGGTGGTCAAGGTGATGGGGTATGGCTGGCAGGCTGCGCTGGGCGCCGTGTTTATTGCCGGTGCACTTTTCACGCTTCTGACGGTGCTCAGAGTCCGCAGTTGGCTTGCCGAATCGATTCCTCTGTCACTTAAGGCCGCGTTTGCCGTGGGCATTGGCCTGTTTTTGACCTTTATCGGCCTGAATGAAACCGGGCTGGTGGTGCTGGGAGTAGCGGGCGCGCCGGTCAGGCTCGGCAACCTGGGACAACCGACCTGCCTGCTGGCTGTGGCCGGTTTCGTGTTGCTGATAGTGTTGGTGGCCCGCCGGGTGCGCGGTGCCCTGGTAATCGGGGTGTTGGCCACCACGGCCGGTTCGATTGCCTTGGGAATCACACCATTGCCAACGCAGATCGCCAGTTTGCCGCCGTCACTGGCGCCGATTTTTCTCAAGCTGGATATCTCCGGTGCGTTGAATATCCACTTCCTTCCCGTGGTGATGGTAATCTTCATTATGGCTTTTCTTGATACGGTGGGAACCTTGCTTGGTCTTTCCATGCGCGCTGATTTGCTGGATGAGCACGGCAACTTGCCGGAGATCGAACGTCCCATGTTGGCTGATGCCGTGGCTACCATGATAGCCCCGCTCTTGGGGACATCCACTACCGGCGCTTTTATCGAGTCTGCTGCGGGTATCGAAGAGGGGGGACGCACCGGTTTTTCGGCCCTGGTGGTGGCTGCGCTGTTTCTGTTGGCGCTGTTCTTTGCGCCGTTATTGACGATCGTTCCACCCCATGCCTACGGTATTGCCCTGGTAGCAATCGGCTCGTTCATGATCCGTCCCATCATCCAGATTAATTTCGACGATATGACTGAATTGATACCGGCGTTTCTGACCGTGGCCCTGATGGTTTTTACTTACAACATCGGCGTGGGAATGACATCCGGTATGATCACCCATGTTCTGCTCAAGCTTTGCACCGGCAGGACGGCTGAGGTCAAGCCGGGCATGTGGGTGCTGGCGCTGGCGTCGGTAATGCTGTTCATCTGTATGCCGAAGCTCTGAGTTCCTTGAAATACAACAAAAAAGGTGGCGTTCTTATTGCGCCACCTTTTTTGTTGTTGGTTGTCTGATTTATAGCGGGATGTTACACAAAGCTCACCTTATTTCCTGATAAATTCCGCTTCAAGCTGTATTGCGACTTCCTCGCCCACTACCATGCCGCCATTATCCATGGTTTTGTTCCAATTTACTCCAAAATCCTTGCGGATGAGGTTGGTGGTTGCCGAAGCGCCGCGGCGGCCATACCCCCACGGGTCCTTGATTTCCGGGGTAAGCCCGTCCACATACAATGCCACCTGACGGGTAATACCTTTGATGGTCAGATTGCCGGTTACTTTCAGTTTGTTCGGACCGGCCTTCTCGACTTTGGTGGAGGTGAACGTCATGGACGGATATTTGGCGACATCGAAAAAATCAGCGCTTCGCAGGTGATCATCGCGTTTTTTGATGTTGGTGTTGATTGAAGCGGTGTCGATGCGGACATCAACCTTTGACTTGGTAATATCCTTGTCATCCAGGTTCAGCGTACCGCTGATTTTTTCGAAGACACCTTTAACATTGCTGATCATCAGGTGCCGGACCTTGAACTGGGCAGTGCTGTGATCGGGGTCGAGGGTCCAGGTGGAAGCCAAGGCCGAAAGCGGCAGGGCTAAGCACATGAACGTTACGAGAGATACAATCCGTTTCATGACATCCTCCTTGTTTGTGAGACAAAACAGTTATGAGATTTTCAAGTATTCCAAAACCTGAGCCGGATGCAGTTCAGCCTTGGCAACCTTGGTCCAATGCTTTTTCACGACTCCATCAGGGCCGATTAAAACAGTAGAGCGGATAATACCGATGGTTTTTTTGCCACAGGTCACCTTTTCCCCAAAGGCCTCATAAGCCTGCATCATGGTCGTATCCGGGTCTGACAGCAGCACAAACGGGAGTTCGAAGGCGTCGATGAATTTGTTGTGGGATGCAATGCTGTCTTTGCTGACGCCAAACAACACGATATCACTTTCTGCCAGTTTCCGGTGATTGTCCCGGAAACTGCAAGCCTCCTTGGTACAACCGGGCGTGTTATCCTTTGGATAAAAATAGATCACGATGGTTTTTCCGGCATATTCACTCATGGTGTGCTGCTTTCCATCACTTCCCTCCAGTGAAAAAAACGGCGCCTGTTTTCCTTCCAGCGACATAATGCAAACCCTCCTTCTGTAAAAAATCTAATAAGACCAATTATGTCTACTTTAGCATCAAAATTCCGGAAATCAACCGCAAAAAATATCACTTGCCTGTTTTGGAGGGCTGAATATGGCGAAAGAACTGATTTAGGCCGGTTTTTTCCGGCGGATGTTGTGGGAACTGGTATACTTCCTGTTATCCGGCAGGGGAATTCCAAATTAAGGGAGAAATGAATTCATGCAGAAAAAGAGTCTGGTTCTTGCCGTGGGCGTCATCGGTGCAGTGGCTGTTTTTTCGCTTCCGGCACTAACCGTCGCTGCCAAGGCAAAACCGGCCGCCAAGCGGATCAACGACGGAAGGGCGCAATGTTACGAATGCCACGAAGAGATAAAGACGCTTAAGGAGGGATCCAGGCATGCTTCCCTTTCCTGCAAAACCTGCCATGACAGGATGGATGAGCACATGAAGGATCCGGAAAAGAACAAGCCGGTGACGCTCATCGATCAGGCCCTCTGCGGCACGTGCCATGCGGATGAATTCAGAACACTCAACCAAGTCGATTATGAGGCGCAAGCGCGCAAGGAAAAAGGCGTGCCTGCGGGCCGTTCCCCGATGCAGGACAAGCTTCTGGCGCCCTATGGGTTTACCATTGAACACAATGAGCCGCGCGGTCATGCTTTTATGGTCATCGATCAGTTCGCGGTCGATCGTTTTCAAGGAGGACGCTTTCAGTTCAAAAAAGGCTGGAGAGGCGTGGATGCGACCGGTAAGACCTGGGATGTGCTCTATGACACGGCCGAGGGGAACAGGGAATGGAAACCGCTGCCCCAGACAGGTATGTCCGGCAATCCTACCTGCATTCAGTGCAAAACCTCCGATCATATACTCAAGTGGAAGTTCATGGGTGATAAGGACCCCAGAGCCACGTGGGATCGTACATCAAATATCGTTGATGTAGCCAGGGACACACAAAACCCCATGGGCTGTATTCACTGTCATGACCCGCACGGTACCCAGCCGCGCATCGTTCGGGATGAATTGATCAACAGGATAGGCAAGGGGGCTAAGTTATTTGCGGGACCGTCCGGCAAAACCGATCTGGACGTGATCAGTTTCCGTGACGGCTTCCGCAAGATCGGCGTTATGAAGAAGGCTGATTCGCGCATGATGTGTGCTCAGTGCCATGTGGAATATGCCTGTGGCGCTGGATTCGAATTCGATACCGGCAAGAAGATCGGTTACGACGACCAGCGCACGAATCATATGCCGCTTTTGCCGGTAACCGAACTGTTGGAGCATTACAAGAAAATAAACTTCTTCGATTTCAGGCACGAGGTTACCGGGGCCAGGCTGGTCAAGCTTCAGCATCCCGAGGCTGAGACCTATTTCAACAGCGTGCACGATAAGGCCGGCGTGACCTGTGCTGATTGCCATATGCCGGTTTTGAAGAACAAACGAGGTAAAACTTTCAAGTCCCACATGGTTGTCAGGCCGCGCTCACATGTGAAGGAGTCCTGCCTGAGCTGCCATGCCCATGCAAAGGATACTGTTGAGCAGAAGCTTTACCAGCTCGATGCAGCACAGAACTACGTTCGCGGCAAAATGAGAAAAGCCGAATACTGGCTGGGTCAGTTGATTGATACCTATGCCGTTGCCCAGCGCATGGGAGTTGCTCCCACTGTTCTCGACCAAGCCCGCGAAAAGCATGAAGAGGCCCATGTCCTTTGGGAATGGTGGACAGCCGAAAACTCGGATGGTTTCCATAATCCCGAATTGGCCCGGAAAAGCTTGGCAGGCTCGATCACGGCCTCCAAAGCTGGCGTCAAGCTTCTTAACGATGCCATACTGATGATAAAAAAGGACGAGCAGAAGAAATAAACGCATTCGGCTGTCTAACGAAATAATCGGGATGGCTGGCGAAGGTAAAAAGGGGCTTCCAGGGTGGGAGTCCCTTTTTCTTTATGTAATCTTGATGCCTTCGTTCTTAATTTTGACGCCTGCTTTATTGTTTCTTTGATAATCTGTTCTTCAGTCTGGTTCTCATGGCGCATCTGCGGTGAATTTACTTGTTTTGAAGCCGGAATGGGATAGACTGGGAATCATTTGATGCAAGAAGTTTTAATCTAAGGCTTGTCTGGAAATAACTTTATCCTTGTTTGCAGACAACCCCTAACCGGAAACCATGACCAATAACGATGACAGACGTCCTTCGCCAGAAGCGTTGCTGAAGCTGGCCCAAGCCGAGGGGGAGCAAGCCGGGCAGGGGAAACTGAAAATGTTCCTCGGCTATGCCGCCGGAGTGGGTAAGACCTATGCCATGCTGGAATCCGCCCACCTTCGCAGGCGGGAGGGACGCGATATCGTGGCCGGGTATGTGGAGTTCCATGGCCGCTCTGAAACCGACGCCCTGCTGGAAGGGTTAGAGGTTGTTCCCCGTCAGGAAATTCACTATCAGGGAGTGCATCTGACCGAGATGCATCTGGACGGGATTCTGGCACGCAAACCGCAAATCGTATTGGTCGATGAGTTGGCCCATACCAATGCTCCGGGTGTGCGTCATGACAAGCGCTGGCAGGATGTTGATGAACTGTTGGCTGCCGGGATTGATGTTTATACCACGGTCAACATACAGCATTTTGAAAGCCTGAACGATGTGGTGACTCAGATTACCGGGGTGGTGGTGCGCGAAACCGTACCGGACCGTTTCCTGGACATTGCTTTCGAGATAGTGCTGGTGGATATCCCTCCCGAGGACCTGCTGCAGCGCCTGAAGGAGGGAAAAGTTTACGTACCGAGCCAGGCTGTCAGGGCCATTGAAAAGTTCTTCAGGCCGGGTAACCTGATGGCTTTGCGGGAATTGTCCCTGCGCCGTACCGCCGCACGGGTGGACGACCAGATGCGGGCTTACATGGAAACCCAATCCATTGCAGGTCCCTGGCCGACAACGGAGCGACTGCTTGTTTGCGTCAGCGGCAGCCCCTACAGTGAAAAGCTGATCAGGTCCACCTGCCGTTTGGCGGAAGAGTTGAAAGCCCAGTGGTATACGGTGTACGTGGAAACCCCGGGGAGCAGCACCCATGCACGGGAAAACCGCGAGCGTGTCTGGCGCGATCTGCGCCTGGCGGAAAGCCTGGGTGCGCAAGCGGCAACGGTGACGGCCACGACGGTTACGGACGGGACACTAACGTATGCCCAACGTCACAATGTCACCAAGATCGTGATGGGTAAGCCGAACAAGCCACGGTGGCGTGAATTATTGCAGCCACCTGTTGTGGATCATATCATCCGCCGCAGCGGTCCCATAGATGTGGTGGTAATCAGTTTCGAGCCTGATGAAGCATCCGCGGCGGGTGCGAAACGAAAACATGAAACTCATTTTGAGTTCAAGGGCTACGCCGCCAGCGTCGCACTGGTTGTGGCGGCAACTCTTACCTGTCAGTTGTTGTATCCCTTTCTGGACCCGATCAACCTGGTCATGGTCTACCTGCTGGCGGTAATTCTGGGGTCTGTCAAGCTTGGCCTGAAGCCCGCTGTTCTGACCGCTTTTCTTGGCACTCTGGCCTTTGACTTTTTCTTTGTACCGCCGTATCTTACCTTTGCCGTTGCCAATCCGCAGTATCTGATAACCTTTGTGGCGCTTTTCTCTGTTGGCGTTGTTATCAGCACACTGGTTTCCCAGGCGCGGGAGCGGGCTGACGTGATACGTGCGCGGGAATTGCAAACCGCCAGTCTTTACTATTTGAGCCGCTCGCTGGCTGCCGCGGCCGATATCGGTGCTGTGCTGAAGGCGGTGGTCAAGCACGTGGGAGAAGCGCTTAACGCCAGGATAGCCCTGTTTTTGCCCGAAGGGGAGCGGCTTGATATCATGGCCGTCAGCGAAGGCTTGACTGTTGATCTCAAGGAACGGGCGGTGGCGGATTGGGCCTTCCGGAACCGTCATCCTGCCGGACGCGGGACGGATACGCTGGTGTCCGCTGCTTTGCTCCATCTGCCGTTGCAGACATCTTCCAACGTGTTGGGCGTCATGGGAATACGTCTGGAGAATGAGCCGGATTATCGCTCCACCGAGATCCGGCGTCTGTTGGACGCCTTTGCCACCCAGGCCGCCATGGCCATGGAACGGGTGCAGTTCTCCCACCAGGCCGAACAGGCTCAGATTCTCCAGGCCAGGGAAAACCTGGAACGCGCTCTGCTCAACTCCATTTCTCATGATTTGCGTTCACCGCTGGCTTCGATTACCGGCGTGCTTTCCAGTCTCAGGGATGAGGGAGACCATCTCAGTGAACCGACGCGGTACGAACTGTTGGACACCGCCTGTGGAGAGGCAGAGCGGCTGAATCGTTTTGTCGGGAACCTGCTGGACATGACTCGTATTGAAGCCGGTGCGCTTAAGGTGCGGCGGGAAGTGTGCGATGTGCAGGATTTGGCCGGTTGCGCCCTGGCTGTGCTGGAGGCGCGCCTTGGTGATCGGGATGTATTGATTCGTATGCCGCCGACTTTGCCGCTGGTTCCCATGGATATGGTTCTGATGACCCAGGTGCTGGTGAATATCCTGGAAAACAGCATTAAGTATTCACCGCCGGGTAGTCCGTTGGAGATTGTTGCCATGGCAGACAAGGAATGGCTGGATCTCCGGATTTCCGACCACGGAAGCGGAGTTCCTGAACAGGACTTGAAGCGGGTGTTTGACAAGTTCTATCGCATTCCGATTCCTGAAGGGGCTGGCGGGACGGGGCTGGGGCTTTCCATTTGCAAGGGGCTTGTGGAGGCGCACGGAGGCAGAATCAAGGCCGAGAACCGCACGGGTGGCGGATTGACAATTATAATTCGGCTGCCGCTGGATGCAGAGGAGGATAAAAAAACATGATACCGGAGCATACGGCGGACAATACGGCGCGAATCCTGGTTATTGACGATGAGGTGGCCATTCGACGTTTTTTGCATACCATCCTGAGCAACGAGGAGTTTACCCTGCATGAGGCTGAAGGCGGACATGCCGGGTTGGCGGCTGCCGCGACGTTCCGTGCGGATGTAATTCTGCTCGACCTGGGATTGCCGGATCTGGATGGCGTGGAGGTGATCAAGCGGATTCGCGAATGGTCGCAGGTTCCGATCATAGTGCTGTCTGTACGTGAGCGGGAAGATGACAAAATTGCGGCTCTGGATGCCGGCGCCGACGATTACCTGACCAAACCTTTTGGCGTGGGTGAACTTCTGGCCCGCATTCGGGCCGCTTTGCGCCGGTCGGTGCGCCAAACTCCCGAACCGGTTTTCATCAGTGGCGATCTGGTCATGGATCTGACGCTCAGGCGGGTGACCGTCAGGGGAGAAGATGTCCAGCTTACGCCGACTGAATATGATTTGTTACGGTTGTTTGTGAGTCATGCCGGAAAGGTGTTGACTCACAGCCAGATCCTCAAGCAGATCTGGGGAATGGCATACCAGGAACAGCCCCATGTGTTGCGGGTCAATATCAGTAACCTGCGCCGCAAGATCGAAGCCGACCCATCCCGGCCGCGCCACATCATCACCGAGCCTGGGGTCGGCTATCGTCTGGTGCCGGAGAGATGAGGCTTTCGGGTTCCTCTTTGTGTATTCATTGTCTGATATACGCCGGATATTTTACTGAAGAAGGAAGGAATTTGTAGATGAACAGAGAACTCCGCCGCAAGGATCGGGGAACCACGGAAACAGAAGCGCGAGAATTGCTGGATAGAGGGGAATACGGGGTGCTTTCTACCGTCTCGGCCGATGGAATTCCATACGGCGTTCCCCTCAGCTACTGCGTTATCGATAATGCGATCTATTTCCACAGTGCTCTGGAAGGGCACAAGCTGGAGAATATTACTGCCGGAGATCGGGTGTCTTTCTGTGTGGTGGGTGCAACCCATGTGTTGCCGGAAAAGTTCTCCACCCGCTATGAAAGTGTTATCGTCTCCGGCCGGGCAACCGAAGTCTTGGATATGGAGAAACAGCGAGCCCTTGAGGGTTTGGTAGCCAAGTATTCCGCCGGATTCTGTGAGGCCGGGCTCAAATACATCGCTTCTGACAGCAAGCGGACGAGAGTTTTCCGGATCGACATTAAAGCTATTAGCGGCAAGGCGCGGAGGTAGCCATGGCAGCTCCTTTTTCGGGATTCTCTCCCCACGCCCTTGTCTTCTTCGAGGAATTGGCTGCCAACAACCATAAGGCCTGGTTCGAGGCCCACCGGTCCGATTACGAAGAGTATCTACTGGAACCGCTCAAATCTCTTGTTAGCGCCTTGGCCGGCGCTGTGCTGGCCATAGATGCCGAGCTGGTTACCATGCCGGGGGTGGACAAGACCATCTCCCGCATTAACCGCGATATCCGCTTTTCGGCCGACAAATCTCCCTACAAAACTCGCCTGTGGCTCACCTTCAAACGGCGTCGAGCCGACTGGAAGGAAACCCCCTGCTTTTTCTTTGAGATCAGGGCCGACGGCTATTGCTACGGTATGGGATTCTACAGTGCTAGCCGTGAGACCATGAATCGCCTGCGGGATTTCATCGAAACCCAGCCGGACCGTTTCCGTGAAGAGGTGGCCTGGCTGGCGGAGCAGGACAAGTTCTTGGTTGAGGGGGAGTGCTACAAGCGTCCTTTAAACGCCACGCTTCCCGATGATCTCCAACTCTGGCACCGGCGCAAGAATTTATATTTGGCCTGTAACCGCCTTCCCGACGGACGGCTTTTTTCGGATCGGCTTGTGGATGATCTTCGTGCGGGTTTTACGCAACTGTCGTCGTTGTACTACCTGTTATGGCGAATGCGGTGATGCATCAGGCGGACGATTTTATTTTCTTGCAAATTCACGATTGAAAAGTGAATTTGCAAGAAATTGTATGTTGCTTGGATGGCGTGAGATGTTGGCTGGTAGAAACAGTGACCGAGGGGCATTGGAAATACGTGGCTGAGTTGGTTTAGATTACCTATTGTTTCGGCGATTGATCCGGGACCTGTCATCATGATGTGGAGGGGGAACGAGCTGCTTTTTAAGTATTGCTCTCAAAGATTACAATGGATTGGATAACTATTTTGGGTATCGCCTTGGCTTTGGCCATGGATGCTTTTGCTGTCGCTTTGGCCGCTGGCGCTGTTCTTAATCCTTTGACGCGCCGCCATTTGTTTCGTTTAGGGTTTCATTTCGGTTTGTTCCAGGCGCTGATGCCAATTGGCGGCTGGCTAATTGGCATTACAGTGCAAAAATGGATTTCGGCGTACGATCACTGGATCGCTTTTGTATTACTCGCTTTCGTGGGGGGCAGGATGATCCTGGAAGCGTTTGGTGAGAAAGATGACACAGCTGTTTCCGACCCCACAAGAGGTTTCACCATGGTCATGTTGTCCGTGGCTACCAGCATCGATGCTTTGGCTGTGGGGCTTTCTCTTGCTATGCTTGGCGTCAGCGTCTGGAGGCCGGCCACTGTCATAGGCATCGTTGCAGGAGTGCTTACGGTGTCCGGCATGCTCATGGGGCGCCGGTTAGGTGATCGCTGGGGAAAGCGAGTGGAGGTGTGTGGTGGATTGGTTCTCTGTATTATAGGATTAAAGATCCTTTTCGAACACACTCTTCTTGCAGGGTAGCAGTGAGTCCCGGTAGCTGTTCTGGCCGGCTTCCGGAATTTTGCCATCTTCCGGTCTCCCGACTTTAAAGCACCTCTTCAATCTGGTCGCAGAGAGTTTTGAGCACCTTGATGCGGGCAAAGTATTTGTTGTTGGCCTCAACCAGGGTCCAGGGCGCAATTTCGGTGCTTGTGCGGTCGATCATGTCGCTGACGGCGATTTCATATTCGCCCCATTTTTCCCGATTACGCCAGTCTTCGCCGGTTATCTTGAATCGTTTGAAACCGATGCTCTCCCTTTCCTTGAACCTGATCAATTGCTCTTCGGGACTGATTGCAAGCCAGAATTTCACTACTATGGTCTTATTGCGAATCAGTTGCTCCTCAAAGTCGTTGATCTCGCCATAGGCGCGCATCCAGTCTGCTTGGCCGCAGAACCCTTCCACCCGCTCGACCAGCACCCGACCGTACCAGGAACGGTCAAAGATGGTAAAACGCCCCTTGCTGGGGATGTTGCGCCAGAAACGCCAGAGGTACGGCCGGGCGCACTCTTCCTCGCTGGGCGCCGCCACGGAGACGATGCGGTACTGACGGGCATCCAGCGCTTGCGTAATCCTTCTGATGTTCCCCCCTTTGCCTGCTGCATCGCTTCCCTCAAAGACTACGACCACCGAGTGTTTCTTGAATTTTTTGTGGCGTGTCAACAGATTGAGCCTGCCCTGGTATTTTTCCAGCATTTCCTCATATTCGGATTTTTCGAGGGATTGGGAGAGGTCGAGTGTTCTGATGATCAGTAGATTGTCAATGGCCGGCAGGGCGGGTGGGATCGGCAGTTCGTGTTGGGGAGGCTCGCTGTCGGTCAGCCGCTGGCGGAGGGCGTTAAGTAACGCCTTGCTGACAGTCAGATAGCGATACCGGGGATCGGTCCCCTCGACGATGGTCCAGGGGGATTCCGGGGTGCTGGTCGCGCGCAGCATCCGCTCGGATACGGTCCTGAATTTGTCGTAATGCTCATAGTTCCGCCAGTCGGTCTCGGTTACCCGCCACCGGGTCTTGGGATCTTTTTCCAGGAGCTTGAGACGCTTTTTCTGCGCGTCCTTTGAGAGGTGCAGCCAGAACTTGAGTACCAGGGCGCCCTCGTCACACAGCATCTTTTCGAAACGAACGATCCGTTCCAGGCGCTGATCCAGCTCCGCGTTCTTGATCCTGTCGTAGACATTGTCCACAAGGGGGGCGGAATACCACGTGCCGATAAATATGCCGATTTTCCCCTTTGGCGGCAGGACGCGCCAATAGCGCCACATTTCGGGGCGTTCAAGCTCCTCGTCGGTCAGGTCGCGCACGGCATGAGTCTCGATGTGGCGCGGGTCCAGCCATTCGTTTAGGAGGTTGACTGTCTCTCCCTTCCCGGCGCAGTCAACTCCTGCAATCAGGATGATCACGGGAAACTGCTTTGACTGGAAAAGGTCGAACTGGGCGTCCAGTAGCTCTTCACGCAGCTGCGGCACTTCCCTTTCCCATATGTCCTTGCCGATTTTGTGCCCCAGTTCCGCGGATTCAAACATCTTGATCTCCTTAAAAACCGATGATGTCAGAATTCTGGAACAGATAGGTTGATTTTGCAACCGGTAATAAACCGAAACAGTTCGGTTTGTCCTGTTGTTCAATGGATTGACGTTAAATTGCGGGCACTTACAAAAATAGGGCATCCAAACCTGGATGCCCTATTTTTGTCGATCGTCTTAATGGCGGCGCGTTTTGCTCTCTGCTACCAGGTTTTCGTTCCGTGGCAGGAATTCGAACAGGTGTTCGTGGATGCTTTCCAGCCGATGGTTGTGGCGATATTCACGGTGCCATTGTTGTGCGTGGCCGTATTCACGGTGGTTTTGCTGTAGCCGCTGCCGTGGCAGGTGGAGCAGGAATAGTTGCTGTGCCTCGAATGGTGGCCGGTTGACGGCGGAATTCCGTGGCAACTGCCGCAGGTCGCTGTGCCCGAGCCGGAGCCCGAACCTGTACCTGAGCCTGAAGACAAGGCGGTTGCGATGGCCTGGATCTGGGTGGAGGTCAAGGCCTGCAGTGCCGGAGTCCCCATGCCGCCGATGTTGCCGGTGATACCGGTCTGGATGAGTGCGGCAGTTGTTCCCAGTTTATTCGACGTTGCCAGCGGGCCATGGCAGCTTGCGCAGTAGGTGGCGTACAGAGTTGCTCCGTCAGTTGACGTTGTTCCCGAGCCGGAACCTGAGCCAGGGGCCGTTGAGCCGTGACACGTGGCGCAGTTCCAAGCCGGCGGGGCCGGTGGCGTGAGCGCCGCGGCAATGTTGGAGACGTCGGTGCTGGAGAGCGCTTTCAACTGTGTGGTTCCCATGCCGCCTACGTTGCCGCTGATGGCAGACTGGATCTGCGATGCGGTGGTGTTCTGCAGGCCGTACGCGGAATGACAGCCAAGGCAGTTGTTGTTGAACAAAGTTTTGCTGGCTGTTGTCATGGGAGCGGTGATGGTAAGGGAAAGCGCTTTGGTTGCAGTGGTTGACTTCGAATCAGCCACCAGGACCGTAAAATTGAAGGTGCCGGCAACAGTGGGGGTGCCGGTAACGGCGCCAGCCGAAGAGATCAGTATTCCGGCGGGAAGGGTGCCGTTGTAGCTCCAGCTATAGGGAGATACTCCGCCGGTTACGGACAATGTCTGGCTGTAACCGGTCCCTAGGCTGCCGCCGGGCAGGCTTGCGGTGGTGATGGAGAGCGGTACGCTCGATACGGTGATGGAAAGGGATTTGGTTGCCGTGGCAGCCGTTGTCGCCGAATCGGTAACTTTAACCGTGAAGCTGAACGTACCGTTTGCGGTCGGTGTGCCGGAAATTGTCCCGGCAGAGCTGAGAGTCAGTCCTGTTGGGAGCGTTCCGGCGGAACGGGACCATGTATAGGGGGCTTTGCCGCCGGTGGCGGACAGTGCCTGGCTGTAAGCTGTGCCGAGCGTGGCATTGGACAGGCTGGAAGTAGATATCGCCAAAGGTCCGCTTGTTATGGCAACGGTGATGGAGAGAGCCTTGCTTACCGATGCCTTGGTTGTTGCGGAATCGGTAACCGTTACCGTAAAGCTGTAAGTTCCGGCTGCGGTCGGTGTGCCGGAGATTACCCCTGCGGAGCTGAGAGTAAGCCCGGTGGGAAGGGTGCCGCTGGTGCGGGACCATGTATAGGGGGTTTTGCCTCCGGTGGCAACCAGTGTTTGGCTGTAAGCTGTTCCGACCGTTGCTCCGGACAGCGTTGCTGTTGAAATCGCCAGCGGTGTCGTGGAGGGTGTCGGGTTGTTTATAAATGCCGCAACGTTGGTAATGTCAGTGGAGGTAAGTGTTACCCCATGATGCGAGGAGGCAAACTTGCCGGCAACCAGAGAACCCGCTCCCAGCAGATTGGGGGAGCCGGAAGTATCATATGTACCGAGGCTGTGACAACCGGAGCACTGTTGATCGTAAATCTGCTGTCCGGTTAATGCCGCCGAGGCGAACAGTACCGGAACCAGCAGCAACGCAGGCAAAAACCACAGAATTTTTGCTAATTTCTTCCTTGAATTCATATCGTTTCCTTTCTATGTGGTCGGTTGCTTTATAACACCCTGGTTTTGTATGTCGCCTTGGTTTTTGGGTCATGGACATGAACCGCACAGGCAATGCACGGATTGAAGGAGTGAATCACACGCAGGATCTCTACCGGCCGCGCTTCGTCGGCAACCGGAACATCCACTAGGGCTTGCTCGACCGGGCCGGGAACATTGCTGGCGTCACGGGGGCCGAAGTTCCAGGTCGAGGGAACGACCATCTGGTAATTGGTCACCTTGGTGTTGGAGAAGTTGACCCAGTGTCCCAGGGCGCCGCGGGGTGCCTCGTTGAGTCCGATGCCGGTGCCGGAGCTGAGCATAGTAAATGCCTTGCGGTTCGGCATGGCTCTGGTGCTCTGGCTGCTCGCCTGTACCTGGGATGCCCAAGCGACCATGGCATCGGCGATGACCTTGGTCTCGATGGCTCTGGCAGCGGTCCTGCCAAGTGTGGAGTACATGGCTGACAAACTAAGGCCGGTCTTCTGTAAAAAGGTATTGACCGCTGACACGATTGCCGATTGTCCTTTGCCGTAGCCCACCATGACCCTGGCAAGCGGGCCGACTTCCATCGGCTGTCCCTGATAACGGGGGGCCTTGATCCAGCTGTATTGGTTGGAAGTATCGAAAGCGGTGTAGTTAGGTACTGTTTTGCCCTGTGCCGGATTCAGGTTGCTGCCGGAGTACCAACTGTGGGTGACATGTTCGGTCACGTTGTGGACATCCACCGGCTGGACACTTTTCGTTGCCTGGTTGAGGATGATGCCACGCGGCATGAACAGGCTGGATGGTTCGGAGGAGCTCTGCGGAAACTCGCCGAATGCCAGGAGGTTTTCCGAGACGCCGATTGTGGCGTAATCCTTGTAGCGGCTCATCAGATAGGTCGAGTCAGGCAGGTAGTAGTTGGTCACGAATGCCTGCGCTGCAGTGACGTGGTTCTTGAACTCGGTGATACGGGTGGATGTCAGGTCTTTGTTCAGGGTGACGCCGCCGACTATCATGGTCTGGGGATGCGGATTTTTGCCGCCATAGATGGCGTGCATGTGCGCCACCTGAATCTGTGCTCTCAGGGCCTCCAGGTAGTTAGCCATGAAGACCAGGTTTTCTTCCGGGGTCAGGATGTAGGCCGGATGCCCCCAGTAGCCGTTGTTGAACGGCCCAAGCTGTCCGCTCTTGGCAAACGCGCCCAACTGCTGGATGACGCCGCTGAAATAGCTGGAGGTCCGATTGCGGGCGGAGTTTATCTGCTTATCCACCGTTACCGCTTTGACCGGATCGGCGGATAGGGCACTGACAACATCGACCCAGTCGAGGAGGTGGAGCTGGTAAAAGTTGACGATGTGGTCATGAATAAACTGCGCACCCATGAGGAGATTGCGGATTACCCGGGCATTGGTGGGAACGGTGATGTTCAAGGCATTTTCCACGCCGCGGATTGACGTTACGCCATGAACATAGGTGCAGACGCCGCAGATCCGCTGGGTGATCATCCAGGCATCACGGGGGTCGCGGTTAACCAGGATCGGCTCGATGCCGCGAAAAAGCGGACTGCTGCTCCAGGCGGAGCTGACTTTACCGTTCAGAACCTCGGTTTCGACATGGAGGTGGCCTTCGATACGAGTGACCGGATCGATTACGATTCTCGACATATATTGATTTCCTTTCTCAAATAATTATTTCCGGTGATTTTGTCAGGATTAGTCGCTGCTGGTGGTACCGCCGCCATAGGTGCCGCTGTAGTTGAAGAACGAACCGTTGTCCCAGAAGCCCGGCTGGCTGCAGCCCGCGCAGGGGCTGTCCGCCTGGACGCACCAACTCGAAGCGTCATTGAACTTTGCGGTGGGGCAGTTATGATAGGTGGAAGGTCCACGGCAGCCGAAGCCTTTTAAACACCAAGTCGTCCCATTGCGCGGGCACTTGCTGTGAACCGTGCTTCCGTAGGCGAAAGTGGGGCGGCCCAGGGTGTCGAGTGCTGGATAATCGCCGAAGAGCGTGTAGTTGACGAGAAGAGCGGCAAAATTGACTGGGTTTGGCGGGCAGCCCGGCAGCTTGATGGTACGCAGCCCGCCCAGGGAACCGTGCACGCATTCCGCACCGGTAAGTCCGCCAACAGCAGCCGGCAGTCCGCCAAAGCTGGCGCAGGTACCGAGACTGATCATCATCTTTGCCTGGGGACAGACCTGCTGGGCCATCTGGAGCATGGTCTGGCCGCCGTTCATGCCATAGGTGCCGTTATTGGCCAGGGGAATCGAGCCTTCCACGACACAGATAAACTGACCGGCATATTTCGATACTGCGTCCGTCAGGCTCTTCAGGGCCGCGTCTCCGGCCGGAGCCATGATCGTTTCGTGGTATTCGAGGGAGATCTTGTTCAACAGCAGGTCGTCGATGAATGGGCTGGATGCGCGCAGGAACGCTTCCGTGCAGCCGGTACATTCGGCGAATTGCAGCCAGATAAAGGGCGGCCTCGGTCCGCTGACCAGAGCTTCTGCCACTTTGGGGAGCATGGTGGCTTCCAGGCCGAGGGTTGCCGCGATCAGCCCGCAGAACTTCATGAAATCACGGCGCGTTACGCCCTTCTTTTCCACCAGCGAACTGATGCTTTCTTCAAGCTTTTGGTCGAATTTCTCTTCATTTTCCATGGATAGACTCCTTTTGTCGTTTACTCTGAAATTTCGATGCCTTTTCCTTGTTTACGTATCCGCATGCAAAAAAAACGGGCCGCCGGATATCGAGGTGATATTTCGGCGGCCCGGCTGTCTCGGTGAGACCCTGTAGGCTTTCCGTCCCATCCTCGCGGATGGTTTAGTATTGTCGTCTACCACTGATTGTAATAAAAAGAGTATCTAGGCTTTCCCCCAACATTCGTCGAAAATTAAATGTATTACATTTGTCGACTATTTTGTTTTTGGGTTTTGGTCTGTATTTATGATCAAATTTATCAATATTATATTTGTCGTGATGTGACGCGGGTCACAACCGCTGAATATTTCCAGTGATCTGACAACCTCATTTGCGGTAAACTTTGATTTATAAACTGCATATTTAGAAAGGATGAAGGCACATGCCAGCTCTGGTGTTGGGTATCGGTAATCTGATCATGAGTGATGACGGAATCGGAGTGAAGGTCGTGCGGCACTTGGCAGACCGCTACCAGATTCCTGAAGGGTTGGCGCTGTTGGAGGGAGGGACTATGGGGCTCAACCTGCTGGGAGACCTGGAGGGAGTTGACCGGCTCTTGGTGGTGGATGCGCTTGAAACCGGCGGAGCATCGGGAACCATAATGCGGATCGAGGGGGACGAAATTTCGCTCGGCATTGAGACCAGGCTTTCTCCTCACGAAATTGGACTCAGGGATCTTCTCACCGCTGCCGCCCTTATAGGGGAAGCGCCTGCGGAGGTTGTGCTTTGGGGTATCCAGCCCGAATGTCTTGATGTAGGCGAGGAATTGTCTCCAGCGGTTGCCAGCCGGCTGGATGAGCTGACAGACAAGGTTGCGGATGAACTGCGGCGTTGGGGATTCAGTCTGAAACCACTCTGAGCGGCGGCGAGATATTAATCGGATGGCATTCCAGTAATAATTCCAAGGTAGATTTTTTGTATTTAAAACTTGTCTTGACATCTTTACTGCCCTCTCTCATAATCATTCTGTAAATCAGTCATGATCAACGAGGCGCGTTCCATGCTCAATCCCCAGTCACCAACTCCCCTTTACCACCAGTTGGCGGAAAGGCTGACGGACCGGATCCGGGATGGGGAGCTTTTGCCGGGCAGTCGCATTCCGTCCGAGCACCAGCTCTCCGCCGATTTCGCCATTGGCCGTCCCACGGTCAGGCAGGCCATTGAGCTGTTGGTACGGCGAGGACTTCTGACCAAGCGGCGCGGTTCCGGCACGTATGTATGCGAACCGCAACGGGAGGTTGCCCTGTTCTCCCTGGACGGGACAGGAGCGGCGTTCCGCGACAAGGGCCTGGCGCTGGAAACACGTCTCATGGCTCCAGCCCGTATTGAGACCATCAGCAATGATCCCGCCAATCCCTTTGACGGCGAAAACGCCTATTTTCTCTCCCGGCTGGTTCTGGTGGAGGGAGCGCCGGTTCTACTGGAAGATATTTATTTGCATCGGAACCTGTTCGCTGGGATCGAGCGGATTGATTTGCACAGTGTTTCTCTTTCGACCATTGCTGATGAACGTTTCCACCTGCGTCCCACTGGTGGAAAGCAGTATTTCAGAATCGAGTACCCGAACAGCGAGCGTGCCCGGCTTCTGGAAGTGGAGGAGAACGTTCCCATCCTGCGGGTTGACCGTTTTCTGAGTTTTCATCAGGCTGATAACGGTTTCTTTTCACGTCTTTACTGTCGTACCGACCGATTTGTCTTTTCACAAAATATTGGAGGATCAGGTCATGATTAACCGAGGTTATTATTCAGGGTTCGGGGGCGCTTTTATCCCGGAGGTGCTGAGCGCCACCTTCGACGAGCTTGAGACCGTGTTTGACCAGGCCAAAGCCGATCCCGCATTCTGGCGGGAATACGAGCGGGTCATGTCCACCTATTCGTGTCGTCCCACGCCGCTGACGTTTTGCGAAAATCTGACCCGCCATTTCGGCGGCGCAAAAATTTACATCAAACGAGAGGACTTGAACCATACCGGTGCCCACAAGGCCAACAACGTTATCGGCCAGGGATTGCTGGTGAAGCGGATGGGCAAGACGCGGGTGGTGGCTGAAACCGGCGCAGGGCAGCATGGCGTGGCCACGGCTACCATGGCGGCCCGGTTCGGACTGGAATGTACGATTTACATGGGCGAAGTGGATGTGGAGCGGCAGCGTCCGAACGTTTTCTGGATGGAGCGCCTGGGCGCTACGGTGATTCCGGTGCGCGACGGCTCCCGGACTCTGAAGGACGCCATCAACGAGGCTTTCCGAGACTGGGTCACGAATATGGATACCACCCATTACCTGCTCGGCACCGCCTGTGGTCCTCATCCCTTTCCGGAGATGGTTACCTATTTTCAGTCCATTATCGGTAAGGAGGTGCGCCAGCAGATCATGGCCCTGGAAGGACGACTTCCCACGCGGGTATATGCCTGCGTCGGCGGCGGTTCCAATGCCATGGGGCTGTTTTCCGGTTTTCTGAATGACCCGGTGGAGTTGGTGGGGGTGGAGGCCGGAGGCAAGGGGCTCGATTCGGGGCAACATGCCTCGCGTCTCTGCTCGCCGGATGCCAGTGTTGGCGTTGCACAGGGTTACAAGACGTATTTTCTGCAGAATGGCGACGGTCAAATGCTGGAGACCCACAGCATCGCGGCCGGGCTTGATTATGTGGGGGTTTCGCCCATCTTGTCCCAGTTCAGGGATGACGGCAAGGCCCGCTTCGAGGCTGCCACGGACAGGGATGTGGTTGAAGCCGTGGCCCTGGCCATGCGCAAGGAGGGGCTGATTCCGGCCTTGGAATCCGGGCACGCTTTTGCCCAGGCCTTCAAGGAAGCGCCGACCCTTTCTCCGGAGGATATCATCATCATCAACCAATCCGGACGGGGGGACAAGGATATCTTTACCGTGGCGGACGCATTTGAAGACCCGGCGTGGAGGACATTCATCAAACGGAAGGCGGAACAGTACAATGATTGAATCCTACATTCGCAAACAGCGCGAACATAAAGATATTCTGCTCATGACCCACATCGTCATCGGCTATCCCTCACTGGACGCTTCGTACCGGATTGTGAAGGAAATGGTCGAAGCCGGTGTCGATCTCATGGAACTGCAGATCCCCTTTTCCGAGCCCATGGCCGACGGGCCGGTCATCCTCAGGGCCAATCAGGAAGCCCTGGCCGGAGGGATTACCGTCCAGGACTGCTTTGAATTCGCGGAACGGGCTGCCGCTGAATTCCCCATTCCCTTCCTCTTCATGACCTACTACAACATCCTCTTCAAATTCGGGGTGGACGCGTTCTCAGATCGCATGACACGCATCGGGGTGCGGGGGGCGATCGTACCCGATCTGCCGCCGGAAGAGGCGGGAGACTACTTGGCGGCCATGAAGCGCAACAACCTTTCGCCGATCTTTATTTTTGCGCCCAACAGCAGCGACGAACGCATGCGGATGATTGCCGAACATGGCGATGGCTTCATCTATTGTGTCGCCCGAAAAGGGGTCACAGGCCAGAAAACCGATTTTTCGTTGGACCTTGATGCCAGTCTGGCCCACTACCGCGGAGCCACCAAGTTGCCTTTGGCGGTCGGTTTTGGTGTAAAGGACAAGGCGGATATCGATTTTCTCAAGGGGAAGGCGGATATCGCGGTAATCGGCTCCCAGACCATCCGCATCGTGGATGAACAGGGCGTTGGAGCCATCGGAGATTTTATCCGGGGTTTGAAGTGTTGATGATCAGGTTTTTGGTTAAATGGCGAAATTGCCGGGTTGGCTGGTGATTTGAAGCGTTCGTTTGACTGGGAACGCTTGCAACTGGCCTTGTTTTGACCAGCCGACCCGGTTTTTTCAGATAACCGTCAACCCGCGCTCATTTTGAATTGTATCGATCCGCGATAACGGGGCCGGTCTTGATCGGCAGTGATAGTCAACCGCGTCTGAGGCCGTGGTTAGGCAAGCCACTTGCGCCCTGTTATTTTCCAATTCCAAAGATCGATATCAACATGGCTATGAGTGAAATAAGAGCTGAAGTCAAGCTCACTACTAGTACCAAAATCGATCGTCCCATATTGATATAGGCTCTATAGACCCATGGTATGAATGCTAGGTCCAGACTTGGCAAAATAGGGTTCTTCACAGCATCCCTAACTGATTGGGGGTCCTCTTTTCGGACTGTTCTGACTACCCAATAGAAGGTTGTCGCAAAAACAATCAACCCAATTTGCCCCGCTATGTCTATTGTTTTTAAAGTTATCATTTTCCTTTTCTGCCTAACGTCACAAGGCTGACCAGTTTTCCGGGTGAGCTGGTCATGCTGCGTGTTGGACTTGCTTACGCTTTTACTTCGCCAGCGATTCCTCGGTTTTTCTGGTTGTTCGTGCCATGATTGATGACAGCGCTTTCACCGGCTCCGTTACTTTCCTGCGCACTTTTTCACCAGCTTTATTCACTCATCAGATGATCAATAAAGTCGTTACTGCGTTTCTCTTCATATTTCGGGATGAATTGGATTTCAGTGTTTTTCAATGACTTCATCTTTTCCAGCCCTTAGAACCAGCTTGTAACGAAGAAAATGCGGGAGATGTGTTAGCTTGAGATCCTTTATTGAGAAAGTGCTGAGATTCCGGTGATCTTCCATAAATTGTTTGTATCTCGATATTGCATCAAATCATTGCTGGCATAACTACACAATAAATATAGCTTTAATTTGTTAAATAATATTACATATGATTGGTTGACCGGAATTCCGTCCAACAGTCTTCACATGTCATTACCAACATAACGAATGAATCTATTTGGTTATTGCAAATTAAACGAACTATATAACTGAACATTTAATTGTGTCAAAAGGAGAATTGTTTGATTATCATTCCCAATGAGGATTTTCCAAAATACACAACCTGTCTCAAGGAAACCACTATGATCTACACCCACTGCGTGCCGGTGAGGACGGTGAAAGAATCGAAGAGTCCACTGGATTTTTGAGTACGCCGCAGGCAGAAAAAAAGGGCGGCTGTTATTGATGCCAGCCACCCTTTTGCGTATCCACGCCAGGTGAATTTCTATTTTGTCATCGCCGCCAGCTTGCTCTCCCATCGCCAGGCGTCTTCTACGATGGTGCGCAGGTCATCATGCTTCGGCTGCCAGCCGGTTAGCTTGCCGATCCTGTCGGCTTGCGCCACCAGAGAGGCGGGATCGCCGGGACGCCGCCCGTCTTCCACTACTTTGAAATCCACACCGCTCACCTCTTTCACCAGATTCAGTACCTGCCGTACCGTGCTTCCGCGTCCATACCCCACGTTCATGGCTGTTGGCTCGCCGCCCTGTTCGAGATAACGCAACGCGTGCAAATGGGCGGAGGCCAGATCTTCGATGTGGATGTAGTCGCGGACGCCGGTGCCGTCAGGGGTTGGGTAATCCGTGCCGTAGATGGCGATATTATCCCGCATTCCCAGGGCAGCTTGACAGGCGACTTTGATCAGGTGGGTCGCTTCGGGGGTGCGCTGCCCCATGCGGGCCTGCGGGTCGGCGCCGGCTACGTTGAAATAACGCAGGGCTACGAATTGCATGCCATGGGCTGCGGATGTGTCCCGCAGCATCCATTCGCTCATCAGTTTCGAGGTGCCATAGGGATTGATGGGGGCCAGGGCGCTTTCCTCGGCTGCCACGCCTCCCTCGGGAAAACCGTAGACCGCTGCGGTGCTGGAAAAGATAAAGCGCTGAACGCCATGCTTCACACAGGCTTCCAAGAGGCCCAGGGTGTTACGGGTATTGTTGCCGTAGTATTTTAGTGGTAGTGAAACCGACTCCGGCGCGATGATGGCGGCGGCAAAGTGCAAGACGGTGGTAAAACCATGGCGTTGAAATGCGGCATTCAGGGCATCGGCATCGGACAGTTCGCCTACGATCAACTCTTCGCCATGCACAAGTGCATCACGGAAGCCGGTGGACAGGTTGTCGTAAACCACCACGGTGCGGCCCGCTTCGCTGAGTTGACGGACGACATGGCTGCCGATGTAGCCGCAGCCGCCGGTTACTAGGATTTTATCGGACATGAGAATTCCTTTTATGGGGGAGTTTCCCTTGGGGAAAATGGGGCATGTATGCGTGAACGAGTATTATAGGTATTTCTTAATATTTTGCAATGATCTTTCCAGGCGTTCATTGGAGTGGGCCTCGATGGTCCAGACCGCTTCAGGGGCGAAGCGGCCCAGCAGATCAAAGAGCAGATCGAAGTCGATCTGTCCTTCACCCAGCGGCAGATGCTCATCGGCTTGCCCATGATTGTCGTGCAAATGGATTTCGGCCATGAACGGGCCCAGTTCGGCGAACCACTCCTCCAGGCCGATGTGTGAGAACATATTCCAGTGCCCAACGTCGAAACAGTGGCGAAACGCGGGATCGTCAATGGCTTTTAGGAGGTCGCGCAGAGATGAGGGTTCTTTTTCAAAAATATTTTCCATGGCGATAGTGCAGCCGATATCTTTGGCGCGCGGCAGGAAACCACGCCAGAAACTGATGCTGTTTTCCAGCCATGGTCTGCGGTCGTTTCCGTGGCGGAGTTCATCAAGGCCGGGGTGGAAGACGATTACCCGCGGCTTGAGGATTTCAGCAGCGTGAAAAACCTGCTCAAAGCGTTTACGGGTTGCTTCGCGAATGGCGGTGTCCAACGCGCCGGGATTCAGATCCATGAAGGCGGCGTGAATGGTTGTGGCCAATCCGGCGTCTCGCAGCAGATTGGCAGCGGTGGTGAGGCGCTCGTCAGTATAGGTGTCGAGTGCTTCGCATGAAAAATATATCTCGATATTGAGGTGTTCCCGCAGGATATATTCCAGATTTTCAAACAGGCGAAGGTAGGGAACGTGGGCGTGAATCTTGCTATTCATGATGGTTGTGACCTTTAGAGTGCTGTTTGATGAAGGAGGCCGGTTCCGGGTGTCTTATCAGATTCCCGAGTTTGGCTATGGATTCGGATTCCCCCAGAACGATCAGGGTGTCGCCGCTATCGATCTTGGCTTGAGAATGGGGGTTGAATACCATTTTTCCGTGAGACTTTTTTATTCCGATGATAATAACGCCGGTTTCTTTGCGAAATCCGGAGCTGACCAGAGTTTCTCCGACGAAAACCGAGTTGTGCGGAATGGTGATTTCCTCCATTTGCAAGTCCAGATGATCGTTGCCGGTTGCGATTTCGATGAAATCGACCACGTTGGGGCGCAGGATCGACTGTGCCATTCTGGTTCCGCCAATGACATAAGGAGATATGACTTTTGAGGCGCCGGCTCGTTTCAGTTTGATGTCCGAGCCATTCTCGCTGGAACGGGCCAGGATGAAGAGGTCTTGGTTGAGTCCACGGGCGGTCAGGGTAATGTACACGTTTTCCGAGTCCGAAGTGACTACCGAAATCAACCCTTTGGCCCGCTTGATACCGGCCTTGAGCAGGGTTTCGTCCTGGGTGGCGTCTCCTTTCATGTGAAGGTACCCTTCTTCGTCCAGCTTTTCGATAGTTTCGAGGTCCTTTTCGACTACGACGAAGGGAAGCTTGTTGGAAAAGAATTCCCGGCAGATAAGCGAACCGATTCGGCCAAAACCGCAGATAATATAATGGTCATGGAGAGCTTCAATTTTCTTTTCCAATTTTTTTCTCCCGATTACCCGCTGAATCTGCCCCTCGAACATGATCTGGGCCAGGCTGCCCACGATGTAGCCAAGAACGCTCACGCCTACCACGATCAACGCCATGGTAAAAATCTTTCCGGTGTCGGACAGGTCGTGGATTTCCTTGAAGCCCACGGTTCCAAGGGTGATGATTGTCATGTACAAGGCGTCGAGAAAACGCCAGTGCTCAATGGTCACGAAGCCGATCGTGCCCGCAGACACCAGCAGGAGAAGTATTATTATAGATATTTTCAGGTGTCGAACAGGATCCACAAGCGCCTCGAATGATCAATAAGACTACCTTTTGATTGGACAAAATTCAAGAAATGAATATTCGTGCGGCCGGTTCGGATCTCTACGTTTTCACGGGATGGATAAAAAAAGTACATTTCGGAATTGTATTTTAAATAATCCATCAAATCCATAATGTTACAGTTGACAAGTTTTGCATACAGTATACAATGACCAAAAAAACACCCGGAGTGATACGGATATGCAGAAACCAATTGAAAAACATCCTACGTTACGTGAAAAGATCCTTGAAAATATTCGTGACGCCATTATTTCCGGGTCACTCAAAGCCGGTTGCAAGGTATCGGAACCTGAATTGGCGGAACGCTTCGGTATCAGCCGCACTCCGATCCGCGAGGCGTTCCGGCAGCTGGAATCCGAGGGGTATCTTACGGTTATTCCCCGGCGCGGCGCTGTAGTCAGCGAATTCAACCTGAAAGAGGTGGAGGACTTTTACGCCATCAAGAGTATTCTTGAGGGGTATGCCGCACGGCGGGCCTGCGAGAGATTGACCGACAAGGAGCTTGAGCGCCTTCAGTCAATCAACACCCGTCTTTCCGAGCTTGCCGATGAGAACGACGTCAAGGCTTTTTTTAAGCTCCATGACGAATTCCATGCAATTTTTATCAATGCTTCCGATAACGAAAAGCTGAAAGAGATGATCTACAGCTTGATAACCCGTTTTCAGCGTTTGCGGCACATGTCGCTTAGTCTGCCCGGCAGGATGAAGGTGTCGGTGCAGGAACATGACAAAATTCTGGACGCTTTCCGGCGGAAAGACGCCGATACTGCGGCAAACCTGGTCCAAAAGAATGCCGAGTATGGCGGCAGAGTGCTGATCGACGGCGGTGTTACCGCTTCCCAGGCTGCTGAATTCAAGGTGTGCCGTTAAGCGCGGTTGTGTCGAGCAATATATTCCTGAAACAGATTCCCAAGATTGACCGGGTGCTGGAGTGGCCGGAAATTACCCGGATTCTGAAGTGCTATCCCCGGCCCGAGGTGGTGAAAGCCATTCGGGAATGCTTTGACCGTTTCAGAAAGCGTATCGAAGACGGAACATTGGAGAACGTGCCCGAACGCGAGATGATTGTTTCCGCGGTCAGTGATGTGCTGGAGCTGCGCACGAGACGGAACTTGCGACCCGTTGTCAACGGCACAGGCGTGGTGATTCATACCAACCTGGGCCGCTCTCCCTTGGCAGACGTGGCCGAAGAGGCTGTCCATGCGGTCTCGCAGGGGTACTCCAACCTGGAATATGATGTGGCAACCGGAGAACGCGGCGGACGTGCTTCCCATGTGGAGGGGCTGATTTGTGAGTTGACCGGTGCGGAATCCGCCTTGGTCGTGAATAACAATGCTGCTGCTGTCATGCTGGCGCTCTCGACGTTGGCCGCCAATCGCGAGGTTGTCATTTCCCGCGGCGAGCTGGTTGAGATCGGCGGCTCGTTTCGCATTCCCGACGTGATGCGGCAGAGCGGAGCAACGTTGGTGGAGGTCGGCGCCACCAACCGTACGCACGTCCGCGATTATCTGGAAGCTGTTTCCGACTCTACGGCCCTGTTGCTCAAAGTTCATACCAGCAACTTCGCCATCGTCGGATTTACCGCTGAAGTCTCGCTTGCCGAACTTGCAGCCCTTGGACGTGAAAAGGGTATTCCGGTGATGCTTGACGCGGGCAGTGGCTGTCTGGTGGATCTTGCTCCTTTAGGCATTTGCGGCGAACCAACCATAAGGCACTCTCTCCGGCAGGGCGCCGATGTTGTCACTTTTAGCGGGGACAAGCTTCTGGGGGGGCCACAGGCCGGCATAATTGCCGGAAAACGTGATCTGTTGGAGCCTATGAAGCGTCATCCTCTTATGCGCGCTTTCCGGGCCGACAAGCTCTCCCTGGCCGCTCTGGAGGCTACCTTGCGGCTCTATCGCGACGAGCAGTGCGCTTTCCGGGAAGTGCCGACCCTGCGGATGTTGACCATGACACCGGAGGCGTTGTCTCAGCGGGCCGGTCGAATCATTCGTCACCTGAAACGGCAGTTACCCGATGAAGTTGTGTTTCGCAAACATCCCGGAGAATCAAGCGCCGGTGGCGGTTCTGTTCCCCTACAACGTCTGCCGACAACGCTGATCGAAATCAGGATTCAGGACGCTACCCCATCGCAGATCGAAGCTGCTTTACGGCAGGCAACAACACCGGTTATCGGACGCATCCATCAGGATCGCTTTCTGCTGGATGTGCGCACCATCTGTGACCGTGACATTACTGCGTTGACCGGTTCGCTTGGCGAGGCGGCGGCAACGCTTATAAGGAAAGAACGATGACAGCTTTCAAGGCATTTGCTCTGATACCCGCGGCCGGCATGGGCAAGCGCATGGGCGCTGCGATCAACAAGCAGTATCTCCAGTTAGGCGGTCTTCCCATACTGGCTCACACACTTTCGGTCTTTGAGAATTCTCCCGAGATCATGGGTGTCTGCCTGGTAAGTCCGGCTGACGAAATATCCTTTTGCCGCGAACAGGTGGTGGAGGCCTGCGGTTTTAAAAAAGTAATCGAAATCGTTCCGGGTGGCCGCGAACGCCAGCATTCGGTTATGAACGGACTCAGGGCTCTGAAACGCCACGCCTCCGATGATGATGTGGTATTGATTCATGACGGGGTCAGACCGTTTATTTCTCCTGAGTTGCTGCAGGAATCCATAGCGGTTGCCCGTTGCAATGACGGCGCATTGGTTGCCGTGCCGGCCAAAGATACCATCAAAACCGTCCGTAACGGTTTTGTCATCGACACTCCGGAACGCGAAACTCTCTGGCAGGCCCAAACGCCCCAGTCTTTTCGTTTCAGCGTCATTTGCGAGGCCCACCAGAGCGCTGAGGAAGCCGGTTTTACCGGCACCGACGATGCCTCTCTGGTTGAACGCCGCAAGGGACAGGTCCGAATCGTCCGGGGTGATTATTGCAATATAAAAATCACAACTCCTGAAGACCTGATTCTGGCAGAAGCCTTTCTGTCAGCTTCCCGGCAGGGGCAGATATGACAGAGAAAAGCTCTGACAGGATTTTGATTGTCGACGACGAGGTGCTGGTCGCAAAGATCCTCTTGCTGCACCTGGAGGAGGTAGGCTATCAGGTCGATTGGGCCAAAGATGGTGAAGAAGGGTTGGCTATGCTTGCGGAGCAACCCTATTCCCTTGTGCTGCTGGATATTTGGATGCCTCGCATGAGCGGGGTGGATGTGCTTGAGCAGATCCGGAAATCGGGTAGTGATGTCGCCGTGATCATGATGAGCGGCCATGGGAGTGAAAACATGGCGGTGAGATGCATGAAAAGCGGTGCCATGGACTATTTTACCAAGCCATTTGATCTCAATGATGCGCTTCAGCGGGTTGAGCAGGCTTTGGCAAACCGCAAAACGCTTTTGGAAAAACAGCGTCTGGAACGGGAAAAAGATGATTTTGTCTCCATGCTTTCCCACGACATGAAAAATCCGATCACGGCAGTGATTGGAACCATAGACATCATTCGGGAGGGCCGCCTGGGAGCGGTTAATACCGAACAGGCGGATTATCTCCAGTCTGCAATCGATAGCTGTAATGAAGTCGTTTCCATGATCGACAATTTGCTGGATATTCACCGCATCGAGGCGGGGCGGATGCGCTTGACGATACGTCCTTGCGATCCGGCTGACATTCTGACTGCTCTGATCAGCAGGTTTACCTTGTTGGCCGGACGTGAAGGGGTTACGTTGGCGACAGATGTGGGCCAGGATATGCCGAGAGTGGCTCTTGACCGGAGTGCTTTTTCCCGGACGGTCGGCAATCTGCTTGGCAATGCTCTGAAGTTTACTCCCGAAGGTGGCGAGATAACCCTTTCCTGCCAGCCTCTTGCGCGGGAAGCCGCCATGACGATGTCCATTCCTGCTTATGCCGCTTCTTTTGCGGAGCAGTTATTCGGAACGTATGAACGATTCGTGCGGCTGAGTGTGAAGGATACCGGTGATGGAATTCCGCCGGAAGATCAGGAAATAATCTTTGAACGCTTTGTCCAGTCCCAACGGAGCAGCAAGAAGTATGGGGGGGCTGGGCTTGGCTTGGCATATTGCAAATTAATGGTACACAATTTTGAGGGTATTATTTGGGTTGAGAGCACGCCCGGCCAGGGAAGCGAGTTCATCATTCTGCTTCCCGCTCTTGAACAGGATGCTTCCGGTAATGCGTGAGGTTGTGGGGATATCATGATACTATTCAGGATGATTGCATTATTTATTCTGGTGGCGGGACTGTGCACCGCTGTTCCGCTCTTTGCCGGTGACCTTAATTTATCCAAGGCAATACGGATTGGTTCCGGCCCTAAAACAGTGATGGAGTTTACCGATCCCGACTGTCCTTTTTGCCGTCAGGCTTCCCACTATTTTGAGGGGCGCAAGGATGTGACTCGCTACGTTTTTTTCTATCCCCTTGCCCGGCATCCAAAGGCCAGGGAAAAGGCCCGGTATATCCTCTCGCAAACGGATAAGGCGCGGGCATATCACGAGGTTATGTCCGGCAAAATGGATAGCGTGCAGACGTTCGATGTGTCTGCCAAAGGTATCCGGCTTCAGGAAGAGCAGTACGAGATCGCTACCAAGGCCAAGGTGCATTCCACACCGACTTTCATGATCTCCGGCCGGGTCATATCCGGATTTGATGTAAATAAACTCGAAGAAGCGCTTGGCAAGTGAACGGTTTCGGACATAAGGTGTGCGCCTCTGCCGCTTCCCCTGTCACCGATGCGAGAGAGCCTTGATGGCCCGGTAGCATCCTTGCGGGGTGGCGTCGAAAACCACGACCCGGCAGTCAAGACGCCGCTCCAGTTCTGCAAGAGATACATCGTCCAGAAGGAGTCCTTCCCCTTCTTTTATCATGACATCGGGCAGCAGCAATGCCGAGCCGATATCCTTTCCTTCAAGCGCAGCAACAATATCGTTTCCCGCCACAAGGCCGCTGACGGTGACGTTTTCGCCAAACAAGCGGTTTTCCACTGCCACTACCTCAATTCCCACCCCGGTTTTTTCTTCCAGTTCTTTCAGAAAATCAGCAACAAATCCAAAAGCGGAAACACCGGTTGCCACCGTTACCCGGAATGTTCCCAGCTTCCGGGCCATTCGGAGCGTTCGTCCGGCATCTCGCAGAAAGAGAGGCACCATGCCGACGCCGTTTTCGATCTGGGGCAGGTCGCCATACATTCTAAGAGGAGGAAAGGGGAGGCCGGCTTTGAGATAAAACTCATCCGCCAGGAAAAGAAACGGTTGGCCAAGGCGTTTGTTGAGCGACTTGGCTCGTGGCTCCCAGGTTGAGATGAACTCATGGGCATAATCATCGTCCACCGGCCTGAGCAATGGCAGGTCTTGGCGATGTTTGGTCAGTCCCAGCGGTACTATGGCCAGAGATTGTATTGCCGGATAGAGTGCCGCCAGGTCGGCAACGGTTTGCTCCAGTTCTCGTCCGTCATTAAGGCCGGGGCAGAGAACTACCTGGGTGTGTAGAATGATGCGGGCATCGGCCAGTTTCTGGAGTTGCGCCAGGATTGGCGGGATGCCCTGTCTTCCCAGCAGTTGTTCGCGCAATTCCGGATTGGTGCTGTGGACCGAGATATAGAGCGGTGAGAGGCGCTGCTGAATGATGCGGGTCAGTTCGGCAGGTTTCAGGTTCGCAAGCGTGACATAGTTGCCGTTGAGGAAAGAGAGCCGGTAATCCTCGTCTTTTACGTAGAGCGGTTTGCGCAGACCCTTGGGGAGTTGATGGACAAAACAGAAGACGCAATTGTTCCGGCAACGGGCCGGATTCGGCGCTGCAAAGATGAGTCCCAGCGGCTGGCCCTGTTCCCGCTCGATCTCCAGTTCCCATAGCTCGTGGTCTGCCTTGGACACCTCCAGCAACAGTTCCTCATTGCCGGAGGTGTGGTAACTGTAGTCGATGATATCCCGCAGACTATGACCGTTGACGGCCAGCAAGCGATCGCCTGCCTCAAGTCCCATCTCATCGACGATGGAGCCGGGTACAACGCTTTCGATCAGGAGTCCTTTCATCAGACTCCCTGGTAGAAATCGGAGTTGCGATAATATCCGGCCAGGGAACGCAGAAAGACTTGGAGGACGGCGGTAACCGGCACGGCCAGCAACATACCCAGCAGTCCGAACAACTGGCCGCCAATCAGCAGAGCCACGATCGTTACCAGGGGGTGCAGGCCGACGGTGTTGCCGACCACCCGGGGGGTGATGACCATTCCCTCAATTGTCTGGACAATGCCGAACCATCCCAGGCAGAGCAGCGGGTGCAGAATGTCGTGAAATTTGAGCAAGGCCATTGTAACAGACAAAACAATGCCGATGATGGTGCCCACATAGGGAATAATAAACGTGATACCAGCCAGGGTGCCGATGGCGATGGCCAGATCGATGCCGATAAAATACAGGCCGATGCTGTAGAGCACTGCCAGGATTGCGCAGACCAGGAGCTGCCCGCGGATGAATCCAGCCAGTACCGTGTCTACTTCGGTCAGTTTTTCCGTATAAATATGGCGGTGACGCTCCGGTATGAATGACTCCAGGAATGCCTTCAGTTGCGGCAGATCAGCCAGCAGGTAAAAAAGATACACCGGTATGATCAGGTAACCCAAAAACGCCAGAATCAGAGCCACGGTGGAGGTAAAGGCCTGTTTGATCACGTTGAGAACCGGTGTGAGCAGATCGGGCGAGATGGTTCTGGCTTGTTGAAGCCAGTCGTTTAATTGCAGAGAGAGCCTGTCAGGTGTTTCAATCCTTAGGTATGACTTGATTGCAGGAGGAGTGATATCGTAGAGGTGCTGAGCATAGCCGGGCAGGTTGAGTTGAACGTGGGAGAGTTCGCCACTGATGGAGGACACCAGAAAGACCGTAAACCCGACGGTCAGAAGAACAGCAGCGCAGAAAACGATCAAGATGCCAACGATTCGCTTGATGCCTCGTTTCTCCAGCAGAAGAACTGCGGGATTGAGTATGTAGGTGAGGGCAAAGGCAACAAAGAGTTGCAACAGAACAGAAGATGCCTGGGTAACTATGATTGCACCAAGGACAACCAGCGCCAGAGACGCTGCCAGCAGGATTTTCGTGCTTTTTTGCATAAGGGCCTTGAAATAGAGAGGAAGCGCGCAAAGATGTGCAGTCCTCGAGCGCTTCCCCGAAGTCGGTTTACTGGTGCAGCCGGAAGGAACTGTCGGTGGAGGTAATGGTAGAAATGGCGTGTTTGTAGATCAGTACGTCGCTGTTAAGATCCAGGAGGACTGAAAAATTATCGAACGACTTGATGTATCCTTCAAGTTTATCGCCCGACATCATGGTTATGACGACCTTGACGCGTTCCTTGCGGGACTGGTTGAGATACTGATCCTGAATATTGAACGGTGCTTTTGCCATGTTTTCGCTCCCTCCTGTTCATTTAAAAAAATCAATGCAATATTCCGAGATAGTAACAAACTTTTTAGGATATTCAAGCCATATAATATTAGGATCAGCATTGAACCAGGTAAATTGCCGTTTTGCATAGCGGCGGCTGTTTTGTTTGATCAACAAAATGGTTTCTTCCAGGGACCGGTTACCTGCCAGAAAGTCGCATGCTTCCTTGTAGCCGATTGAGCGCATGGCTTTCAGTTCAGGCCCGAAGTCGGCATTCAGTAGCCCTTGGACTTCATTCATCAGACCCATTGCTATCATCCGGTCAACTCTGTTTTCAATGCGGGTGTACAACTCCTGGCGTTCGACCTGAATGCCGATTTGCAGGTATTGATAGCGCTGCCTGGCAAAGCCATGTTCGCGCTGATAACGGGAGAGCGGGATGCCGGTCAGACGATATACCTCCAGGCCGCGGATAATGCGGACCAGGTTGTTGGGGTGGATGGATGCCGCAAGTTCCGGGTCCACAAGGCGTAACTGCTCCAGCATGGCCTGGTTGCCCTGTTCGCGCGCCTCGGCATGCAATTCCTGGCGGATATCTCCGGCTCCGCTGGGGGAATCCACCAGACCATGGAGCAGGGCGCGTATGTAGAGCCCGGTTCCGCCGACCACGATGGGGCGTTTGCCGCGCTTGAGAACTTCCGAGATTATCTGCGTGGCGGCTTCGGTAAAGTCGGCTGCCGAGAAGAGCTGATCGGGATCGGCACTATCCAATAGATGGTGAGGAATATCGCTTCGTTCCTCTCGTGTCGGTTTTGCTGTGCCGATATCCATGCCCCGGTAAATCTGCATGGAGTCGGCGTTCACGATTTCGCCATCCAGTATGTGCGCCAGGCGCACTGCCAGTTCGCTCTTGCCCGAAGCGGTTGGTCCGCAAATTATGAGAATCTTGGGGAGTGGGGGGAAATTCATGTCCGTTTAAAGATCTTTTCCAGTTCGGCCAGGGCTATGACATGCGAAACCGGCCGGCCGTGGGGGCAACTGGCGGCAAAGTCCGTTTCGTCCATGGCGCGCAGCAGTTCGGTGATCTGGCGGTTTTCCAACTGATGGACACCGCGAACAACGCTGTGGCAGGCAATACGGGAGAGCAGATTGTCACGGGCGTCAAGGAAGGCCGAACTGGCGCTGAGCGATGTCAGGTCGGCCAGGATGTCCCTGATGAGACGTGTGCCGCCATGTGCGGCGGCCAGACGGGGGAGGGCGGTGATGATAACCGTATTGCCGCCAAAAGGCTCCAGTTCCAGGCCGATGCGGGTCAGGTCGTTGCTGAAACGCCGGGCGGCAGCCACTTCGGCAAATGACAGCTCCAGTGTTTCGGGAAAGAGCAACCGTTGGGATTCCACTGCATTGTTTTCGAACTGTTGGCGCAAGCGCTGGTAGGCAACGCGTTCGCTGGCAGCGTGCTGATCAATGATGACCATTTCATTCTCTGACTGGCAGAGGATGTACTCAGCGTGGAACTGGCCGATTATCTTCAGAGACGAGAAATATCCCTCTGGAGCAGATGGTGTTGGCTCGGGTTGAAATGATGTGTCCGGTTCGCGGACTGTTATGGCTTCAGTTGCGGCTGGTTTGACCGGAACCGGCTTTGTATCCTTTGCGGGATAGAACCGGGGGGCATCCGGTCGCGGAGCAATGCCGAGGGATGTCTGTGCGGCTGCCGCAATGCGCTCTTTATACGCCTGGCTGATTGTTGGAGCGGCGGGAGGAACGGTTGGGGGGGGCTGGCGCGTAAGCCAAGGGGATTTCCGTAAAAGATCTTCCAGTGCCGTTTGCAGTGTGTCGTGCACTGCGGCTTGATGCCGGAAGCGCACCTCGTGCTTGGTCGGATGGACATTCACATCCACTTCGCCGGGTGATAGTTCGATAAACAGGGCCACCACCGGATATCGTCCCCTGTCGATAACTCCGCGGTAGGCCTGCATGATGGCGTGCTGAATCACTTTATCCCGCACAAAACGGCCATTAATATAGGTGAACATGGCATTGGTGGTGGAGCGGCAGGTGGATGGCGCGGAAATAAACCCGCTTATGCTGATGCCATTGCTGGAAGCCGAGATTTCATGCAGATTGGCTGCGGTATTCTTGCCAAGCGCCTGGGATAGCCGGCGCAGCAGATCGCTCCGCTGCACCCGCAGCAATTCGCGGCCGTCGCTGGTGCAGGAGAAGGCGACGTCGGGGCGGGAGATAGCCATGCGGGTCAGGGTGTCCCCCACATGGCCGGCCTCGGTTTCAGCGCTTCGCAGGAACTTCTGCCGGGCCGGTGTGTTGAAAAAGAGCTGTTCAACGCTGATGACGGTGCCAGGGGCCATGCCGCAGGCTTTTACATCCTTTACCCGTCCGCCTTCGACGATGATTTCAGTGCCTTCCTGATTATTCGCTTCGCGGCTGGCCAGTCGAAAACGGGAGACCGAGGCGATGGAAGGGAGAGCCTCACCCCGGAAACCAAGGGTATTGATACCGTCCAGATCGCTATCGCTTTTGATCTTGCTGGTTGCGTGACGTTCCAGCGATAACAATGCGTCTTCGCGGGACATGCCATGGCCATTGTCCATGATTTTGATCAGGCGTCTGCCGCCTGCCGCGATTTCCACGGTTATGTCCGTTGCACCTGCATCCAGGGAATTCTCGACCAATTCCTTAATGACCGATGCCGGGCGTTCGACAACTTCACCGGCGGCAATTTTATTGGTGATGATTTCGGGCAGGATTGCGATACGTTGGGCCACTGCGGTTCTCCTCAATCAGTCCGGCCAAATCCGAGCGCAATATTGTTACACTTGTTTCCGACAGCCCCTAACAAAAAAGAGCGGGCTGCCCCGCTCTTCTCGTGAAACTTGTGAAGGGTATGGCTATTTTTTCCCGGCGCTGTCAATTTCACCGAAAAGGCTTTTGAAGTCATCGACCGGTTTCTTGTTTTCTGGGTTGGCTATCTCAGGGGTGTCATCCCAGGAAAAATTGTTCAATTCGAATTCGCCCGGACTGCTGTTTGGCGTTAATGGTGATGGAGTCGTTGTTGCCGCAGCATCGGGAGCCGCACTGTTGTGCTGTGTTTGCTCCAGCAGGCTGGAGAAAGCATCTTCTGCGGAATTATTCTTGTCTGTGGTCTGGTCGTTATCAAAAGAAAAAGCATTGAAAAGTTCAGAAGGGGGAGTAGCGGCTTTTTCGCTAAAGTTGAAAAAGTCCACTTTCACTTCTTCCTTGGCAGGTTCTTCATCCGGGAGGTCAAAGGAGAACAGGTCATCCGTTTGCTCGGAAAGTGATTCGGGAGCGGCGGCCGATGGGGTTTTAGCTGTCAAGGCGGCAGCCATGGCGGTGCGAGTTTCCGCCTGGAGCACGATCGGTTTCAGTCCGTGGTTTTCTTTGTGTGAGGTCAGATCGTGTGAACATTTGATGCATACATCGTAGCACTCGAAGCTGTTATACCCGCATTTAGGACATTTCATCGGCTGCTCCTGTTTCAAATTTTTCCCAAATATACTGCAAAATTACGGTAATAGCAAGAGTTGCGGTTTCAGTCCTCAGTATTCTTTTGCCAAGGGTGACCGGAAGGAATCCATGATCCGCAAAACAGCGTATCTCGAAAGGGTCGAAGCCTCCTTCAGGGCCGATGGCCGCAATGGCCGAAACGGGCCGGGGAAGGTCGTTTAGAGTGCTTTTCAGGCTCCGGCACTGTTCCTCTTCCCAAAGTAATAGCCGCAGGTCATGGCCGGAACCGGCAGCAACTTCTGCTGCGCCGGAAAACCAGTTGACGGCCGGTATGTCGCGCCTGCCGCATTGACGGGCTGCTTCGGCCGTGATTCTGTTCCAGCGTTCAAGTTTGGCGGCGCGCTGTTCTTCACGAATGCGGGGCACAGACCGGACCCCGCCGAACAGCAGGAAGTCATGTACGCCCAGCTCAGTGCCCTTCTGCAAGATGAGGTCGGTTTTTTCTCCCTTGGGAAGCGCCTGGCAGATGGTGAGCCGCGGGGTATTGCCGGATGAATCGGCCGGTGTCAAAGATGCCGCAATCTTAATGACAACCCGCTCCTTTTCCACCCGTTCGATGACTCCCTGATGTTCGATACCCAGTTCGTCCACTAATACCAAAGACGCGCCGGTATTCATGCGCAGCACCCGCACGATATGATTGAACAGGTCGCCGCCAAGCGATGCGCGTCCGTCGCAAATGCTGCGGGATGTAATCATGAAGCGCCGGGTGCTCATGCTGCACCGGCTTTTTTGTAGAGCAGTGCAACCCATTCGCCATCACGGCGCGTTTCCCGGTATTCCAATTCATTAAAAGAAAAACCGTTGCGAACGAGTTCCTCTTTTTCCGCCAGGATGCCGGAGAGAACCAACATTCCCCTTGCCGCCAATCGCTCAATCAGTTGCGGGGCCAGTCGCACCAACTCTTCTGCCAAGATATTGGCCAGGATCACGTCAAAGGTCCCCTTCAGCTTTTCAAGGGGAGTGGTGCTGCATTCCACCTGGCCGGCCAGATCGTTGATGGCCAGATTTTCCTTAGCAACTTCTATCGCTTGCGGGTCGATATCCACCGCGCAGACCCGTCCGGCCCCCAGCCGGACCGCTGCCATGGCGAGGATACCCGAGCCGGTGCCCAGATCCAATACTGATGGTGCCGGCAGGGGCGGCATATCATCCATGATTGCTTCCAACAGTTCCAGACAGAGACGGGTCGTTTCATGCCCGCCTGTGCCAAAAGCCATGCCCGGGTCCAGGCGTAGCACGATATCACCAGGATTCTGTGGCGCTTCTTCCCATGTCGGTACAATCATTAATCTTCTCCCGACACGTAGCGGTTTGAAATTAACTTTCCAACTCGTGCTCCAATCCTCGCTGCAAACCGAAGACACAATGGGTTTGGGAGGGGAAAAACCGGGATTCTGTGCCGCAAGGCGGTCAAGAAACAGTTCTATTTCCCGAAGCGCGGCATCAATGTCCTTATCTTCACTGAAATACGCCTTGACCGTTTTGATGGGGGAGAAAACGATTTCACTTTGAGAAAACGCATCCACCTCCATGTTTTCAATACATACGCCGGTACCCGAAAGCTCGCTCAGATATTCGGCAAAAATATCTGCAAGATCGGCAGGAATGTCGCAGGCTAATTCTAGCCAAGTAGTAGTCATGTAAACCACCTGAATGAAAATATTGATTTAAACCGGAACATAATTATTTATAACTTCGGTGTGTTACTGAACGCAAAAACAATAAATTACAAAATCGCTTGACAAATGGCATACTTCTAATTAGAAATATAACAGTATGTTAATAAGGCAGAAATAGAGAACTATTGTCATGAAAATAATCTATGTCATTTCCGATGCAACCGGCGAGACCGCTGAAAGAGTTATCAAGGCTGCTCTTTCACAATTTTACTTTGAAGAAGTCAAGGTGGTGCGTCTTTGCCAGATTCATAATAAATCCGATGTGCAGCAGGCTATGTCGGTTGTTCTTCATGAGCCTGGCATGATTGCATATACACTGGTTGATCCATCCTTGTCTCACGTTGTCGGGCAGATGGCCGAGGAACAAGGACTGTACGCAGTGGACCTTCTCAGTGGCCTGATCTATAGCCTGTCGTGCTTTCTGGGAGCTACGTCACGGGCGAAACCGGGACTGCTTCACAGGATCGATACCGATTATTTCAAGCGCATGGAAGCGGTTAACTTTACCGTTACCCATGATGACGGCCAGGATACGCAGTACCTTCATAAGGCTGATCTGGTGCTGGTCGGCGCGTCGCGTTCATCCAAAACGCCGCTTTCTATGTATCTAGCGCACAAGGGCTACAAAGTAGCCAATGTGCCGCTGGTTATGGGGATCGCCCCACCCGAGGAATTGTTCCAGATTGATCAGGAAAAAATTGTCGGGTTGCTTATCGACCCCAAACGTCTAGTTGAAATCCGCACGTCGCGTTTGATTAATATGCGCCAGAGCCCTCGCGGAAACTATGCGGATTACAATCAGGTCGAGGATGAAATCACGTTCTGCAAACGCCTGTATCGTCAGCATCCCAAGTGGATGGTTATCGATGTGACCAATAAGTCGGTTGAAGAGTCCTGTTCGGAAATATTGCGAAAAATGGACGCACGCGAAAAACAACAGAATGAACCAACATAGTGCGTAAAGGAGACATACCATGAAAATTCTCGTTGTTGAAGATGAAAAAAAGGTTGCCGGCTTTATTAAACGCGGTCTGGAGGAGGACGATTATCAGGTCACAATCGTCCATGACGGCGCCGAAGGCCTTAAGCAGGCTCTGACGGGCGAATACAGCCTGGTGATTCTGGATGTGATGGTTCCCAAGAAAGATGGCCTGGCAGTTATAAAGGAGTTGCGTGAAGCAGGAAATCAGGTGCCGGTGTTGATGCTGACGGCCCGCGGTACGACCGAGGACATTGTTACGGGACTTGAGGCCGGTTCCGATGATTACCTGACAAAACCGTTTGCCTTTGCCGAGTTGTTGGCCCGCGTCAGGGCATTGTTGCGCCGGAGTGAGCAGGACCGCGGCGCCGAGATATTCTTCGCCGATTTGCGGCTTGACCCGGTTTCACATAAGGTATGGCGCAGTGGCAATGAAATCGACCTGACTGCCAAAGAATACGGTTTGCTGGAATATCTGGTGCGTACCCCCAACACGGTTTTGTCTCGCGCCATGATTGCCGAGCACGTCTGGGACTATGCCTTTGACAGCTTCACCAACATCATTGATGTATATGTCAACTACTTGCGCAAAAAGGTGGACAAAGATTATCCCACGAAACTGATTCATACGGTTCGCGGCCAAGGCTACATTCTTCGAGAGGGTTAGCCGGTCAGAATCCCTGAGAAGGGTGGGGATTGATTTTTTGCAGCACTATGATATAGTGCCGAAGCAACAGGGCAAGGGGCGGTGTCGTGCAGTAGTGCGGCCCGCCCCTCGCTGTTCAATTTACACTTAGTCTTCAGGGAGGTTGGAAACATGTCAACAGCGTTTATGTCGTCTGTGCGTCTGGTGATTGCGATGGTGATTCTCACCGTTTCTGCTCCACTCGTGTCGCACGCAAAAACGATCAGCCCCGATTTTGTGGAGCTGTCCAAAAAACTGACCCCGACGGTGGTCAACATCAGAACTGTGAAAAACATCAAACCCGCGCAACGTGCGCGCCGCACCCCGTCCCAAAATCAGCAGGATAAATTCTTCGAAGAATTTTTCGGCCGTTTTTTTGACGAGATGCCCCAGCAACGTCCGCGACGTGAGCAAAGCCTCGGAACCGGCTTTGTCATCAGCCCCGAGGGCTACGTTCTTACGAACAATCATGTGGTAAATGGCGCTGATGAAGTGATGGTCAAACTGTCCGATGGCCGCGAGCTCAAGGGCGAGATCAAGGGGATTGATGAAAAGCTGGATCTGGCGTTGGTTAAAATCAACGATAAGAAACCGCTCCCTTTTGCCGAACTTGGCGACAGCGATGCTCTTGAGGTCGGAGAGTGGGTTATGGCCATCGGCAATCCGTTTGGCTTGGCCCATACTGTAACGGCGGGCATTGTGAGCGCCAAGGGGCGCGTTATCGGTAGCGGACCGTATGACGATTTCATTCAAACCGATGCCTCCATCAATCCGGGCAACTCCGGCGGCCCGCTCTTTAATGCCAGCGGTAAGGTTATCGGCATCAATACCGCCATTATAGCAGGCGGAGGCGGCGGTATCGGCTTTGCCATTCCGATCAACATTGCCAAGGCTACCGTGACCCAGTTGCGTGAAAACGGCAAGGTGACCCGTGGCTATCTGGGGGTGCGGTTCCAGCCTCTGACACCTGACCTGGCCAAATCCTTCGGCCTGGAATCCGACAAAGGCGCACTTATTGCCAATGTTGAAAAAGACGGGCCGGCTGAAAAAGCCGGACTCAAAGCTGGTGACGTTATTCTGGAATATGACGGCAAGTCGGTTAGCGAGGGCAGTGAACTGCCCCGGTATGTGGCGGTCACTCCGATCGGCAAAAAGGTCAAAGTGGTGATCTTCCGGGATGGAAAACGGCAGAGTCTGAATGTAGTCGTAGGCAAACTCAAAGATGGCGCCGTGGCATCAGCAACTGATGGCGAAAGCGGTACGGAAAGCGAAAAAATCGGTATTATTGTTCAGGAGCTGAACAAAGATCTGGCTGCTAATCTCGGCATTAAAGAAACCAAGGGACTGGTGGTGGCAGAGGTCAAGCCGGGGTCACCCGCAGATGATGCGGGCGTCACTCCTGGCGCGATCATCATTGAGATCAATGGCCAGCGTCCTGAAACCCTTAAAAAATTCAGCGCTGCGCTGGCAACAGTCAAAAAAGGTGATGTTGTCCGCCTGTTGCTGCGGCGCTCCGACGGCAGCATCCAATATGTGGGTATGAGAGCGGTATAAGTTCAAAAGGGGCGGGCTTCAGGCCCGCCCCTCCACATTGGATCTCCGTTTTTTATGGAGCTTCCCATCCAATCTATCAGGGTTTGAACGCCTTATCTCCACTTCAACCGGTTCTGAAAGGAAACATGATTCATGGGCGTCTATGCCAATACTGTCAGCATTACCCAATTTACCATAACCGGCGATCTTCCCAAACAGGATGAATTTGCCTGGTTTTCCCAAAAGCTTGCCGGTCGCCCCTTCCAGTCCATCGAAAACACCAGCGAGGAGCTTTCCGAGGGCTGGACCCAGGTCGATCATCCCGATAATGCCGAATTTGAGGTTCCGTCAGCTTTCTGGCGTGACAACTACCTGGTGTTCTCCCTGCGCCGCGATCAGCGCAAGATACCGGGTGCTGTACTCAAATCCCACACAGCCCGCGAAGAGGGTGCTTTCTTGGCTCAGCATCCCAACCTGCGACGCACACCGAAAAACAAGCGGGACGAGATCAAGGAACAGGTCCAACTGCGTTTGTTGGCCCGCTGTCTGCCGGTTCCTTCTACCGTGGATGTTGTCTGGGATCAGAAGACCGGCGTGTTGACATTGTTCAGTCTGGGCAATAAGGTGATTGAACGCTTCGAGGATATCTTTCGCAAGACTTTTGAAGGGTTGCATCCGCTTGCGATCCATCCTTTAGCCCGCGCTCGCATGCTGGTGGAGGGAGAACTGCTGGAGAACTTGGAAAAAGCCAACCAGGCCAATTCCGATTCGGTGGTTGCGTTGATCCGCGACAACCAGTGGTTGGGCTGGGATTTCATGCTCTGGCTGTTGCAGCGTGGACTAAACGGGGAAGGGGATTTTAGAATCTGCCGTCCCGGTCACTTTGCCGTGGGTGAAGGGTTTACTTCCTGGATTGATGACCGTATCCTGCTTCAGGGGGGCGGCGAAGAGGGAGGCATTCAGAAGGTATCGGTTTCCGGTTCCCAGGACAGCTATCTGGAGGCAATCTCTGCCATCAAGGGAAGCAAGAAAATCACCAGTGCCACTATCTGTATGGAGAAGGACGAAAACCTCTGGAAGCTGACCCTGAAAGGGGAAACCTTTGGTTTTGCCTCGTTCAAATGTCCCCAGGTCAGAATCGAGCGTGACAATACTGTGGAGGAAGTCAGCGAGCGGGAAGCGGCTTTTTACGAACGCATGTACCTCTTGGAACAGGGGCTGCAACTCTTTGACAGTTTGTTTGCGACATTTCTGCAGGAGCGCCTGACAGATGCCTGGAACGCCAGGCAACTGGCCATTCAGGAATGGCTGGAAGGGAAATAATTCCGTGAAGTTTATTGATGAAGTTACGCTGTTCGCCTCTTCCGGTCATGGCGGCGCCGGATGTGTTGCCTTTCGCCGTGAGAAGTTCATCGAGTTCGGCGGTCCTAATGGTGGAGATGGCGGCAAAGGTGGCGATGTTGTCTTTGAGGCCATGTCCGGGCTGTCAACCTTGCTTGAACTGCGCCATCGTCCGCACCAGAAGGCCGAGAAAGGCCATAATGGGCAAGGCAAGAACCGTCATGGAGCTTCCGGCGCCGATCTGGTTATCAAGGTCCCAGTGGGTACGGTTGTCAGCGATGCAGAAACCAGGGAAGTCCTGGCAGATTTGACAGAGGGCGGCCAGCGGATTGTGCTGCTCAAGGGGGGGCGCGGTGGTCAGGGAAATGCGCGTTTTGCAACCGCGACCCACAAGACTCCCCGTTTTGCCCAGCCGGGCGAAGAAGGGCAGGAACGCAAGCTGCGGCTGGAGCTGAAACTGATGGCGGACGTGGGGCTGTTGGGCCTGCCCAATGCGGGCAAGTCGTCGCTGATCAGCAAGGTTTCCGCTGCCCGGCCCAAGATCGCCGATTACCCCTTTACAACCATCAAACCCTCTCTGGGGGTGGTGCCGTACAAAAACGCCCGCTCGTTTGTCATGGCAGATATACCCGGCATTATCGAGGGTGCCCATGAAGGCGCGGGACTTGGGCATCGTTTTCTGAAGCACCTGGAGCGATCCGGAATATTGTTGCATCTGGTGGACGTCTCCTGGATGCCGGAGCGCGACCCATTGGCCGAGTATGAGGCGGTCACCCGCGAACTGACCATGTTCAGTCCCGAGTTGGCGGCAAAGGAGCAGGTGGTGGTAATTACCAAGCTGGATTTGCCCCAGACCCGTGAAAATCTGGCGGATGTCAGGGCATGGTTCGAAGAGCGTGGCATCAAGGTGTTTCCGCTCTCCTCGGCGACCGGCGAAGGGGTTGCCGAATTGCTGGATGAGATCGCCCGCCGTTTGTGGGGCAAGATCGAAGAGGAATGGTAATGCGCCGGGAACTTTTCAAAAAGATCAAGCGGGTGGTAATAAAAATCGGTAGCCGGGTGCTGACCGATGATGACGGCGCCCTGGATATGGGAGTAATCAGACAAATTTGTGACGATATTGCAGCGCTGCGGAAGCAGGGACGGCAGGTTGTTGTGGTTTCTTCAGGGGCCATAGCTGCCGGACGCAGTGAGTTGGGCATGGCGGAAAAGCCGAAGACCATTCCGCACAAGCAGGCGGCGGCAGCCATCGGCCAGACCCGGTTGATGCGGGCCTATGAGGAGGCTTTGGCAGTGCATGGCCTCAAGGTGGCCCAGGTGTTGCTGACAAGCGAGGATCTGGCCAGCCGGCAGCGTTTTTTAAATGCCCGTGCAACGTTGGACGCTCTGTTAGGGTTTGGCATCATTCCGGTTATCAACGAAAACGATACGGTAGTGGTGGATGAGATAAAGTTCGGCGACAATGATAACCTGTCCTCCTTGGTGACTAATGTTGCCGAGGCAGGCTTGTTGATGATTTTGACCGATATCGACGGTTTTTTCAGCGCCGACCCGCGCAGCAATCCGGATGCGGTGTTGATTTCTCTGGTCAAGGGTATCACCCGCGAGGTGGAGCGGGCTGCAGGCGGTTCCGGCTCTACCGTCGGCACCGGCGGCATGGCTACCAAGGTGGCGGCGGCCAAAAAAGCCGCAAAGAACGGTGTGCCGACCATCATTGTGCCGGGTAAGCGGCAGGGTGTTATTTCCGCGCTCATGCGCGGCGAAGAGGTCGGCACGTTGTTTCTTCCGACGGATGCCGGGCTGAATCGCCGGAAGCACTGGATTGCTTATACTCTCAAACCGGCGGGACGGATTTTTGTGGACGATGGTGCTCGTGAAGTTCTGCTGAAAAAGGGAAAGAGCCTGTTGCCGTCCGGAGTTATACGGGTTGAGGGGCGTTTTGAGCGGGGGGCCAGCGTTCGGATTTGCGGATCGGACGAACAGGAATTTGCCCGGGGCTTGTCGGATTACTCAAGCAGCGAAATCGCCCGTCTGGCAGGTCACAAGAGCAGCCGGATCGAGGCTATTCTCGGGTACCGTTATGCTGATGTGATTGTCCACCGAGACAACCTGGTGGTGTTGTGACGGAAATATCAATGATTGTAACTATTCAGCACTATCCGAGCTTCGACGAAAAGCCTGTCATCCCCGAGTGATTCTGTCGGGGATCTATGAAGCTAAAATCTGGATTCCCGATTAAACCCTCGGGAATGGCAATGTTTTTTATATAGATGTTGAATAGTTACGAATGATTCAACGAAAAATGGCCTGCAATAGCAGGCCATTTTTCGTTCCAACTTCAGGATTTCTTGCGATTGATGGCAAAAGGCCCCCAGGCCTGATCCACTGACATCAGTTCCAGCGTGTTGATATTAACATGCGCCGGACGGTTGACCACCCAGTGGATGGTTTCGGCGATATCTTCAGCTGTCAGCGCCTCTGTTCCCGAGTAGACCTGGGCTGCCTTCTTGTCGTCTCCCTTAAACCTGGTCTTGGAAAATTCAGTTTCGGCCATGCCCGGCTGGATGCAGGTCACATGCACCTTGGTTCCCAGCAGGTCGCAGCGCAGGTTGAGGGAGAACTGCTCCACAAAAGCTTTGGTGGCGCCGTAGGCGTTGCCGCCCGGATAGGGCCAGGAACCGGCCACCGAGCCAAGATTGATGATATGGCCACAGTTGCGGGCTACCATGCCGGGCAGGATCAGGCGGGTACAGTACATCAGCCCCTTTATGTTGGTATCCACCATTGTTTCCCAGTCATCCAGATCCACCCGGTGAGCCGGTTCCAGCCCCAGGGCCAGACCAGCGTTGTTGATCAGCACGTCGATGTTGCTGAAATGCTCGGGCAATGATTCCACCGCTCCCTTAACTGCTTGGCGATCACGTACATCAAGGGGGATGATGTGAACATCGGCCTTGTCGGATAATTCCCGTTGCAAGGCCAGAAGAGGATCACTGCGACGGGCCGACAGCACCAAGCGATTTCCCTCTTCTGCAAAGATGCGGGCGCAGGCAGCGCCGAAACCGGCCGAGGCTCCGGTGATAAAAATGGTTTTTCCCTTCATTCGATTTCCCTTTCGTTGCGTTCTTCAGCGAGTAGACGCAAGGCCGGCAGGAGCGAAGCCGACGGTATGTTGCCACGTTCACAGAGCATCAGCAACTCTTCCGGTAGTGGCGCACAAACTACCAGTTCCTTCTGATCCGGTGTGGTCAGGACGGTTTTGAAGGAGTGAAGGGCAAATCCAGCCAGTTCCTTTATCTCCTTGCCGCCATAGCGCCGGTCCCCAAGCACCGGGTGCCCGATCATTTCCAGATGCCGTCTGATCTGGTGCATGCGCCCGCTGATCGGAACAACCTTCAGCAGGGAGCAATCAGAGCCGCTTGCGAGAATCTGGTAGCGGGTTTCGGACTCCTTGCCGTCCAGCGCTGCATTGATTACGCCGCTATCGTCGGGCTGCCCGGCTACCAGCGCCAGGTAGAGCTTGTCCAGACCGGTTTCCTTGACCTGCCTGCCGAACAAACCGGCGCTTGTGGAACTTTTGGCCAGGATCACCACGCCGGATGTGCCGCGGTCCAGTCTATTAACCGGATAGAGTTTGCAGGTGGTTTTGCGCCACGTCATGAATGCCATGCCTTGCTCCACCAGGTTGCTTTCCAGTTCAGCGGTGCGGTGCATGGCTAATCCGGACGGCTTGTTGACGATAACGATGCTATCGTCCTCATACAGGATATCCAGGGTGAGGGGCGTGGTGGAGAGAAGCGCGGTCAAGGCGGCACTTTCCTTGACGGTCACGGTGTCGTGGATATACAGCAGGCTGTCCGGTGTTGCAACGGCGTTGTTGAGCTTGACGGCCCCGCTTTTGATCAGTTTGCGGGGGTAGGCAAAGGAGGCGGTCGGCAGGAAGGCGCGCAGAAAGCTCTCCAACCGGCGACCGTGGTCATATGGGGTAATGGTAAAGGTCAACATCGGTACGTTCGTTCACGTGCTTTCAATAGGATATTTTGCGGTCGCGCATCAGGTTGGCCAGCGAGCGGTCGTAGGTTTTCTCTCCGGCCGGTGTGAACATGCAGGCAGTAGCTTCATCGCGTTCACGGTGATAGGCAACACACTTGCAGCAATTGCCCCGGTTGGAACAGGCCGGGGTATAGGTGCAGCGGCAACCGGCTCCGGTTGGTACGCATTCCATGGGTAGTCTCCTTGGATGGAATTGTTGAAACACCCGCAGTGTATCCCATTTCCAGTGCCATCTCCAGCCAAAAGCACCACAAGGGTAGTCGGAATACGAAGCTTCGATTGCGGGACTATTTACGACAAGAGTGCTTCATTGGATAGGCTAATGGTCTTCTCTATTCTGAAATCAGGTTTATCTCCATTACCCCAGCCATCTTGTCGTAATAAAAATAGTCTGACGTGTTATCTTCAAGCCAGGGTATGCTTTTTCTGCCTTGTGTTGGGACGAAACAGAGTATTTCGTCCCTGCTTCCAAGACATTCCGCTTTTTTCGACGATTTTTGCTCCCAGAGCATTTTCTCCCAGAAACGCGTTATCTCAGCCTTGGAAAGAACTTTCAGCGGCGACGTTGATCCATCGCCGTGCGTGATTAGCGTGAAATGCCTTGACTCTTGTTTGACGGTCCAAACGGGATCATTTTTCCTTCCGGTAAAGTTGTGCCCGAATACGCCAACTAATGAGCTGGCATGTGTGTAGACGGGAAGGATAAGTGAGGCTACGAGAGCAAGTTTATTGATTCGAAGCATGGGGTTCTCCAACGAAAATAGAGCTTTGATTTCATCGATTATCCTCCGCCCCCCCCGCATCCGCCACCACATCCACCGGAATAACCGCTGTCGCTGGACGTTGCGACTGCTTTTGGAAAGAGAGTCGAGACATAAGGAAAATAGGCGGATGGAAGTGCGGCCAGGCCGAAATTCAACGATTTCGGGCATATAGACTCAAGCTAATTACCGGGCACTATAGTCTGGCGCAAAGCCAATGTCAAAGGCGATTGCATGCTTCTTATTCCAAAGGCAGTTTCCTCCATAATAATAAAAAAACCCGCTAACCGTTTGCACGATTGAGCGGGTTATTGATAGATCACTGTTCTCGGATCTCTCTCAAGATGTCCTTATGGCTCCATCTCAGATAATCTTGTTCAGCGGATACTCGATAATTCCCTCGGCTCCCAGCTTCAGCAATTCCGGAATGATACGTCGCACGTCCTTCTCGCTCATGACGCTCTCTATGGAAACCCAATCCGAGTTGTAGAGATGGGAAACGGTTGCGTTCTTGAGACTCGGCAGTACACTGGTGATGGCATCGGCTTGGTTGCCGGGAGCGTTCATTTTGAGTCCCACCATGTTTTCGGCAGCCAGAGATGATTTAATCAGAGTGGCGATCTGTTCGATCTTCTCGCGTTTCCAGGGATCGGCCCAAGAGGCCTTGTTGGCGATCAGTACCGGCACCGATTCCATGAGTTCGCAGACGATGCGCAGGCCGTTGGCCTTGATGGTCGAGCCGGTTTCGGTGACTTCGACGATGGCGTCGCAGAGTCCATCCACTACTTTGGCTTCAGTGGCGCCCCAGGAAAATTCCACATTGACCGGAATATTTCGCTCTGCAAAGTAGCGCTTGGTGAAACCGACCAGTTCGGTGGAGATTGTAGCTCCACGCAGATCTTCCGGTCCCTTGACCGTGGAGTCGCCGTTTACGACCAGCACCCAGCGGGCCGGACGGCGCGAAACCTTGGAATAGACCATTTCGCACACTTCGACCACATCGGACTCGTTTTCGCGAACCCAGTCGCGACCGGCGATGCCGGCGTCAATGGTGGCGCGTTCAACATAGCGGCCCATTTCCTGGGGACGGATAAGTTTGCAGTTCATTTCATCGTCGTCAATGCTGGGAAAATAGCTGCGCGATGAGATGCTCACTTGCCAGCCGGACTTCTTGAACAGTTCAACGGTGGCGTTTTCAAGGCTTCCTTTCGGGATGCCGAATTTCAGAAGATTACTCATAATGTTCCCACCCCACCTTATTTTTTATAGACCTGCGCCGGATCGAACAGGGGGTTGGAATGTTCCACCCATTGGCCGTTTTCCCATTTTACATAAAAACAGCTACGGTTGCCGGTATGACAGGCAGCCGGGCCATTTTGCTTGACCTTGATGACGACGCTGTCGGAATCGCAATCGGTCAGGACTTCGATTACCTCCTGAGTATTGCCCGATTCTTCCCCTTTCATCCAGTACTTGTTGCGGGTACGGCTGAAAAACCAGGTCTTTCCTGTTTCCAGAGTCAGGTTGAGGGTTTTTTCGTCCATGTAGGCAACCATCAGAACTTCACCACTCTGGTGATCCTGGATGATGGCCGGGATCAGCCCTCCCATTTTGTTGAAATCAATCTGAATCACATTCGTCTCCTTGCTGAAAGTTGCTACAGAATGCTAAGTATAGGTATTAGATGTATGAATTGCAAGAATGTCTGTATTCGAAGAAAAAGTTTAGCTTCTCTGCAGGGGATGAACCAACCGTCCCTTTGAAATGCCGCGGGCAATGTGGTAGCATGTTTTCTTCTGGCACTCCGGTATTCCAGTGTCACGGGACTAAAAAGACAACAAGGACAACAGGGGCTGAAAATGTCTTTGATGTCCTTGAAGTCCTTTATGTCCCTGATTAAGGTTTTATGTGCTCAATCGATGGAGGAATCGATGAAAAAAGATATTGTTACAAAAGGTGCGATTCTACAAAGAGACCGCGAAACGTATGCCATCGCGCCGCACATTCCCGGCGGACTCACCGATACTGCTACGCTTCGCAAGATATGCGACGTTGCGGACAAATACGGGCTGGAAGTAAAGCTTACGTCGGCTCAACGAATCATGCTCATCGGCATTAAAGAAGAAGAGTTGGACACAGTCTGGACCGAGCTGGCGCAAAAACCGGGGGCAGCCATAGGTCTTTGTGTCCGTAGTATCAAGATATGTCCTGGCACGACCTATTGCAAGAGAGGGGTCCAGGATTCTATCTCTCTGGGACTCAAGCTGGATGCCCGGTACCATGCCATGGAGCTTCCCAACAAGATGAAAATGGGAGTTTCCGGTTGCATGGTGTCCTGCGCCGAATCAGGGGTGAAGGATATCGGCGTCGTTGCTACGGCAAAGGGGTGGAGGATTTTGGTGGGAGGAAATGCCGGTGCGAGGCCGCGTCTGGCGGATACCCTCGTGGATGTCGCGGCTGATGAAGACCAAGTGCTTGCTATTATTGATAAAATTGTAACGTGGTATCGAAATTCCGGCCGTGAGGTACGTCTTGGACGTCTAGTGGAGGAAATGGGTATTGAAAAATTCCGGCAGGAAATTCTTGGCTGATTTGAGTTAAGGGGAGTTTGCCCGTGCTGGCATGATTCCGTTTGTTCCCGCAGTTATGCCGTCATCGTCAAGCGGATATTCTGTCGTAATAAATTTTAAGCCCGCACAGTATGCCGTTGCAGGCCAGCGGGGTAATGTTGGCCAGAATCAGCGGCAAGTCGTGGATAAGGATACCGTAAACCATCCAGAGCGTAACGCCGACTGCAAGCAGCAAGGGCTGCCAGATGGAGATGTCTTTGGCATGACGCGTCTTCAGGGTTTTTATGACCTGGGGGATTGCCGCAATACTGGTGAGGGTTCCTGCTACTATCCCGATATTGGTCGGGTTCATGGGCGTTTCCTGCCGTCGAAATTTGAACAGGCCCAATCGATTTGCGATAGCATGCCTCTCAGAATAGCAACTTCGCGGGTATCCAATTCCGAACGGAAAAATATCCTGCGCAGCGAACGCATGATGTGTCCAGGGTTCTGTTCATTGAGAAAACCGATTTTTTGCAGGCAGGAATGCATCTGGGCAAAAAGCGATTCCGTATCGGCCGAGGTTGCCAACTGCTCTATTCTGCCTCCGCCGGGAGATTCCGTTGCTTTGCCCAGCTCATAGCAGAAAATCAGAATTGCTTGGGACAGATTAAGTGAGCCGTATTCGGCAGCCGAGGGAATAGTTGCGTGCCACCGGCAGAGGGAAAGTTCGTCGGTGGTCAGGCCGTTGTCTTCCCGTCCGAACACAATGGCGGCCCGGCAATCGGGGGTAGCATGCGTCTTGAGGAGTGTTGAAACTTCTGGCGGGGAGAGAATCTCCTGGCGGTACTTGCCGTGACGCCGAGTCGTTCCTACGGTCAGGGTGCAGTCGGCCAAGGCGGAGGAAAGATCGTCATACAACTCGGCCTGCTCCAGCAGATCTCTGGCTGAGACGGCGAACTTGAGTGATTCAGGGTGAAAACGGTCACAGCCCTTAACCAGCCGCAAACGGGACAGGCCCATGTTTTTCATGGCGCGGCAGGCCATGCCGATGTTTCCGGGTGACTGGGGTTCGACCATGACGATGGAGATGTTGTCGGATGCTTTATTCATTGTTGTTGGTTCCGCGTAGTCCGGAAGGCGCGTATTTTGGTGAGGCGGGCGCGGGCCGGTTTTTTTGATTTCCATGCGTGATATATATGGATCAGCCAAACAGTCATGACGAATCCCATGAGTATCACTATCAGGTAATGCTCATATTTGCTTACATCGTCAAGGAAAAACGAGGCGCTCTTGCCGAACACATAGCCGCCTAGGGAAAATGCGACCGCCCAGGAAAAAGCGCTGACCAGGTTTATCCAGAGAAACGTGCGCGGCGGAAGGGTGGTGACACCGAGTATCATGGGAAGTACAATACGAAGCCCATAGGTATAGCGTGAAAAAAAAGCTACCAGCGCACCGTATTTTTCGATCAAACGCAGGGCTTCACGAAATTTGCGGGCGATAGAATGGAATCGCCGCAAGAGAGATTTTCCTTTATAATAACCCAAGTAAAAAAAGAACTGGTCTCCGAGAAATGAGCCGGTAAAGGCGGTAATGATGACACCGGTCAGGTCGAGATAACCTTGAAAAGCGAGAAAGCCGGCCATGATCAGCACGGTTTCTCCCTCAAGAAAGGTGCCGGCAAATAACACCCAGTAACCGTAAAGTTCGAGATACTCCCTTACATACTGCTGGAAATGCATTCATCCGCTCCCGTCAGGTGGCTGTCCCGGGTGAGAGTCGTGCTACTTGCCCAAATTAATTGTTACTGTTTCATTGGATCGGTCTATTGTTTTTGCTCTCCCACGTTCCTCATGAGGGCCTGATTTGCATGTATTACGGGCAAACAACCCTAATTCATTTTTGGCACCGTGTCAAAAACATTCAAAACAGCGGATGCGGATTAGGAACACATTGATCTGGCGGCCTTATTATGCTTGACATACGTTGCTGGTTACTATTATTTTTGTACAGTTTTAATACAAGCTGGTATTTGGTTTGCACCCGTTCTGATGCGGTGGAAAGGATCTGTAATCGGTGAGCTCAAAGAAGGATAAACTAATAGAAGAAGCACAACGTCTGGCGCTTCGCGGACAACTTGATAAGGCAATCAAGGCCTACGAACAAGTGATTACGCTTGATCCTTCAGCTATCAATCAACGCCAAAAACTGGCCGAGCTTCTTGTCAAGGCAGGTCGTATTGATGATGCCCGGAATGAGTTTTGGGCGATCGGAAAATACTATTCCGCCAATGGTTACTATCTCAAGGCTATCGCCGTCTATAAAAAATTGCAGGTCATGTTCCCCGGTGACATTGCCATTACGTTGATACTGGCCGACCTCAACGAAAAGCATGGGCTCGCGGCAAATGCGCTGGTCGAATACAAGCAGGTCTACGATTACTACGAGCAGAATTCAGATAGCGCCGAGGCGTTGAAAATCCTCGAAAAAATGCACGCCGTTGATCAGAAAAATGTCGGCATCAAACTGAAACTGGCCGAGGCTTGTTTTCAGGCGGGCCGGAAGGATGAATCGTATACGCTTTTTGGCCGCTTGGCGGCATTATTCCAGGAACGCCACGACAGCGTAGGACTCAGTAAACTCAATGCTCGTATTCAACAGCTTTTCCCGCAAAAAACAGGGTTCATGCTCGAAGTGTTGACCGAGCAGGTCCGGGGAGACGCTGCCAGCACACTCGATGCAATCAACAGTCTCCAGAACCTGCTGAGAAGCAACACCGGTGACAAACGCTTGTGGGATCTCGTTATCGAAGCCTACCAGCGCCTCAATCAGCCGCAACGCGTCAAAATTGCCTATCAGCATTATATCAGGTTCTTTCCGAATGATCTTTCTGTTCAGATGGGGCTGCTTGAATGCCTGATTTCCGAGAGAGATGTGGCGGGGGCTATTCAACTGCTTGATCAGTATGAACAGAATTTCATCGACAATTCATCTGTCAGAGATCTTGTGGGGCTTTATACGTCACTGGATCTGGTCGAACCCATAAATCTTCGTATCTTGAATGGTTTAAAACGATCATACGAAGCAATCGGCGATGCGGAAAATGCTGCCACGATTGAACGGAAAATCGAATCCCTGCAATCATTTTCAGGGGAAAATGCTTTTGATGAACAGTCGGATGCTCCTGTTGGTGGTTTTGATTCTGACGACGAGGATGAATCCGTACCTGAGATTAAGCCCACCCGCGTGAAATCCGGCGCGGCCCAAAGAAAGGATAGGGGGGCAAATCGCAAGGACGCGCGTTCCGCTGAGCCCACAGCATTTGATCTTTCAGAGCCTGAAGAAATTGAGATTGAAATAGAGATTGATGAGGGCGGTAGCCCCTTTGCATCGTTGGCTCAGGATGGCGCTGTCAATGAGCCGACAGAAGATGCCTGGTTAGATGCCGTGGAGGATGTCTTCGATTCCGCTGCTACATCTCCGCGAAGCGTTAAGTTCGGCAATGATGTTGACGTTTCGGATGCTCAGACGCACTATGATCTTGGAGTGGCTTTTAAGGAAATGGGGCTTTATGATGAAGCCATTAACGAATTGCGCCAGGCTGCCGATGATCCGGAGCGCAAGATGGCTTGTCTCATTCTGCAGGGAACGTGTCTTCGGGAAAAGGGCAGCCTGGAAATTGCGGAGAATATGCTGCGGACCTTGCTGAGGCCTGGGGTGGCTGTTGAAGATACCTGTTCGATCAAATATGAGCTGGCGTTGACCTGTGAAGCGGCCGGCAAAGGTGAAGAGGCGGCCAAACTGCTAGCTGAAATCGATATGGCTCGTCCCGGTTTCCGCGATGTTCGTTCTCGTCTTGCAGCTTCGGGGGATGAACCCTCTCTGGCGTTTTCAGATGAAGAACTTAAGGACTTTGATTTGAAGTAAGCATTCAGGGCCTGAAGAGTAGTATCTTTCTGCATATCACATCAGTCGTTGTTTTCCCTGTACTGCGGAGCGTGTTGCGCATCGCACAAATCCTGACCGTCAATTTCATTCCGCAGAATTTTCCGGTCGTTGCCTATGTTCGGTAATGGGCAACGGCGCAATCCCATAATTTTTGAATATTTATCAATTCAAGCAGATTCTCGTTCATAAGGTCTTCAGTTTCCTGGGTTGAGAAGAAATCAATCATGGCTCCGGGAAGAGAAGCAATCTTTTGGGATTCCGTGGCAGTTGTTTCAATGTCATGGGAACCATCATGGAAAAAACCTTGCGGGGCGCCGTCCTTGTAGAATATCAGGGCCGATCTGTCGGTAGTGTAAATGCGCAAACATCCGCTGATACGGTCGTTCTTGATTTTCTCCAAAGCATTCTTGATATTGAACTGCCTCAGTTCCTGAGCCTGGAAGACAATTTTGCCTTTCAGGAGAGCCCGTATCCTGGTTCCGAGACTGCTGGAGAGCTTGTAGGCGTTTATGGAACCGCCATTGGAGGAAAGCATTTCGGTAGCAAGAGTCATGAGAGCATCCAGACTCGTTTGCCGTGCACCGTCTTGCTTTTCAAGGAGGACACTGCTCAGTTTGCCTGATTCAAATACCATAAAGGTCGTTGAAGACGGGAATATGAAATTGGCATAGCCGGTAAAATCGGCTGCGCTGAGCTTGTTGAGGATGTCGGGCAGATTCTGATGTATGGTCTCGAGGTTTTCGAATAGTGGGGGAGCCTTGGGGAAAAAAAGCATTTGGGCCTCCATGGGCGAGTAAATTGGCGACGATTAGGGAAAAATATTTGCCTACTGTAACCATTTATTCGCTGAAGTCAAACAGATCGTGCAATACTTTTGCATGAGCTTCAATTGTTTTATTTGTCTCTAGTGCCGGTGCTGATACAATTTGTGGCAACAGATAACGAAGGGAGAGGACGAATTTATGGATAGAATTTGGGCGCCGTGGAGAATGACGTATCTCACTACCCCTGCTCGGGACGATGGTTGCGTTTTCTGTAAAGCCTGGGAAGCGGTGGATGAAGACCGTGAGCGGTTGGTTTTGCTCAGGACGGACCAGTCGTTTATCATGCTGAACCGTTATCCTTATACGTGCGGCCATCTCATGGTAGTCCCCAAGAGGCATACGGCGGAATTGGATGATTTTTCAGATTCCGAACAGTTGGATCTCATGCGATGCGTGTGTCAAGCGCGTGCTCTGCTGCGGGAAGTAGCTCGGCCAGACGGTTTTAATGTTGGAATGAATCTGGGCAAAGCAGGCGGAGCTGCTATAGAGGGCCACTTGCATATTCACGTCGTACCGCGTTGGAATGGGGACACCAATTTCATGTCGGTTAGCGCCGATGTGCGGGTCATACCCGAAGGTTTGTATGAGTCTTATGACCGTCTGCGCGAAGCTCTTGAGAAAAAAAAGTGAGTACGATCCTTATGGAAACCCGCGCCATCGGTATCGATATTGGTGGAACAAATCTCCGGTTTGCTCTTGTTGACGCTTTGGGGCGAATAGTACATCGCAGCCGGACAGCCAGTCGCATTGACCTGGGGCGGGAAGCGTTCTGCGGGCGACTGCTTGATGGAATTGACGAAATGAAAGGGTTTGCCGAGAGAAGCGGAACACTTATTGTCGGGGTTGGTGTGGGTGTGCCTGGATTGGTCGATAAAAAGGGTTTGATTCGTTCATCCGCCAATATGCGTCAGTTGGATGGTTTTGACCTGGCCACGTTTGTTGAAGGGCATACCGGTTTTCCAGTTGTTTGTGGTAACGACGCCAATCTGATAGCTTTGGGTGAACATGTCTATGGGGCTGGCCGTGGTTTGAAATCCTTTGTCGTTATCACCATCGGAACCGGTTTGGGGAGCGGTTTGGTGCTTGAAGGACGCCTCTGGACCGGTGTTGGCGGTTTTGCGGCCGAATTCGGCCATGTGACGGTTGAACCTGATGGTATTGTTTGCCCTTGCGGCAATCGCGGCTGTCTGGAACAATATGTTTCTGCCGGTGCGCTTGTTCGTGCAGTCCGGCGGCTGCTTGAAAATGAGTTGCCCGGTAGTATTGCCGATTCGCTGAATGCGGAAAAGGTTGCGGAACTGGCACGTCAGGGCCAGGCTGCTGCGTTGATGGCATTTGAGGGAGCCGGCAGTTATCTTGGTATTGCGCTGGCATCATTGGCCAATACTCTCAATTTGGAAGCGGCCGTTATAGGTGGTGGCGTGGCAGCCAGTCTTGATTTATTGTTACCTGCTCTGCAAACCGAGCTTGCAAAACGTTGCTTTCCCGAGATTGCCGCGAATTTTTCCGTTATTTCCGGTGAACTCGGGGATGATGCCGGGCTTTTAGGCGCTGCTGCAACCATACGGGCTCACGTAAATTCATGACATTGCCGCGAACCTGTTCCCGGAAGCAGGAGCGTTTCCTGTGAACCTGAATCATGGTAAAAACATATGTCAACTTATTGACTTTGCCCAAGTTTTTCTTTAGTCTTAGTGCTTGTTTGATTTAATGAGTTCTTTTGCGCCAATCGGGGTACTCACGTAATGCAAAAAATTCCCTTGATGAATGCTGCTGCTGGTATGGTGCTTGCCCGGGATGTTTTCCGGAGCGGTACTTCAACCGGTTTTCCAGTATGCAGTAAGGATACCGCTCTGACCGATGCCCTTATTGCCCGGCTCCAACATATGGATATTGCTTTTGTCTATGTCAAAGGACGCCCGCTTCCGCAGGATGGCGACCGCTCGCTCGACGAAATGCTGCATGACCTTGAGCAGCGCTTTGCCAAGGTGAGGCAAGATCCGCTGATGGCTGCATTACATGATATGTATGCTGACTATTACCGACGTTCCATGGGAGACGACAGTGGACGACAGCAGGAGTAATCTCAAGAAAGTTATTATGGATACGAAGACCCTGCCGACGTTGCCTGGGGTTATCCTGCGACTGAATGAACTTTCGGAGAGTAAAAAAGCCTCGGTGCAGGAAATGGCTAAAATCGTATCTTCCGATCAGGTTCTTGCCGCCCGTATCCTGCGATTGGCCAACTCACCCTCTTATGGCTTTTACCGGGTTTCGACCATTTCCAACGCCATGATTCTTTTGGGCGTCAACGTGGTCAAGAGCCTGGCCCTCTCTTCGTCTTTTTTCGAGATAATGGAAAAAGATCGTATCGGTTTGTGGGAGCACTCATTGGGAGTCGGCATGGCGGCCAACCTGATTGCACGCAAGCTTGGTCTTCCGGAATGCGAGGAAATAGCGACCGCGGCGCTGCTCCACGATATCGGCAAGGTGGTCATTTCGCTGAAATGCAAGGAGGCCGAGACGCAAATTCGTTCAGTTGCTCATGAAAAGCGACTTTTTACGCGGGAGGCGGAGCAGGAGATTATTGGAGCCGATCATGCCGAAATCGGTGCCTGGCTGGCAAAGTCCTGGTTTTTGCCTGACAAACTGACCGAACCGATCGCTTTTCATCACAATGTGGAGTTGGCGGTGAATCATCGGGTAAAGACCGCCGTAGTGCATGTCGCCGATGTGTTTATCAAGGCCAGCGGATTTGGGGATAGTGGAGATAGTTTCGTTCCGCAGATTCAACAAACCGCGTGGGATGTACTGAAACTCACCGAGCAACAGTTGACCGAACTTGTGGAAGAGGTGGACGAAATGCTGGTCGAGGTGCAAAAATTCAGCCTTGAAATGCAAGCATAGGGAGTGTGCAGGATGCAAGTTTGTTGAAAACTCACGGCTGACAAAAAAATAGGCGCCCATCTATTGGTAGGGCGCCTATTCTGTTTATACGATGTGGCGAATTGTCACATTTTGTGGCATTTGCCGCAATCATCCTGTACCGGGAAGGCGTCCTTGCCCTTGTTGTGGCAGGCGCCGCAGGATTTGCCCTGTCCCATTTCCGCCATGGTTGCTTTCTGTATTCCTGACTTATAGGGGAATACTTTTGTATGGCAATCAATGCATTTGTAGTTTTGTAGATGATTTTCGTGACTGAACGCCACTTCGCCTGCTTCCGTTTTAAAGGTGACTTTGGCGGGCTTAAATCCCTTGTGGCATTTGTCGCAGTCACCGGATGAAGTGAAAGCGTCAGTTCCATTATGGCAAGCACCGCAGGATTTGCCTTTGGACATGTCATTCATGGTGGCCCTGCCGACAACGGCCCGATAAGGGAAAAATTTGGTGTGGCACTCTTTGCAGGCGAAGGACTGGGTGTGGAAAGAGTGGCTGAAGGTGGCCGCAGCAACCCCCTTCAATTTGAAACTGACTTCAGTGGGTTTCATTCCTTTGTGGCACCGGTCGCAATTACCGGCAACAGTGAAGGTGGGCTTGCCATTGTGGCAGGCTCCGCAACTCATGCCTTTTTCCATCTCGGCCATGGTTACAGGCTTGCTTTTGCCGGTAATGACTTTGCTGTTGTGGCAGCTCTTGCAGGCTCCCCTGGTTGCCGTAAGGTGGTTGGCATGGCTGAAGACCGTTTCTCCTGCTCCCTTAACTTTATACGTTACATTGCGCACTTTGCCCCTGTGACAGAGCACACAGTCTTTCTCCGAGGCAACACTGAAGGCTTTCACGCCACTGTGGCAAGCGCCGCAGGATTTGGTTTTCTCCATCTCGGCCATGGTATAATGGCGATGTTCTTTGAGATTGAAGATAGCATCATGGCATACTTTACAGTTATTGTTGTATTGGCTGAGGTGGGATGCGTGGCTGAAAACGACAGGAGCTGCATACCGGAAGCTGAAACGGATATCTTTTATGTCCGCTGCAACGGTATGGGCTACCAGCAAAAAAAGAATCGCTACAGCCAGGGTGGAAATCCTTTTTGTCATATCGGCGCTCTCCTGCGATCAGTCTGAACCGGATTCTAAAAATTATCACTAATAACTCCATTTGGCAAAGCTCAATTTTTGTCTGTCATGAGGCGAACAGCGGTTTGCTGTGCTGGTTTTGCGGTTGATACACCCCCTTTCCTGTGGTATACAGGGACACATTTCCACTCTGGGCGGACACCATGCTGACACTTGACCTGATTATTGATGCAGCCTTGCGCGAAGATATTCATACGGGAGATATCACCACGCGGGCGCTGTCCTTGGGAAAACGGCCCGCCATTGCGCGCCTGGTTGCCAAGGAAAACTTTGTTCTGGCTGGTATTTCAGTTGCAGAACGTGTTTTCCACCGCCTCAATTCCGGGATAGACTTTTCCGCTTGCAGTTCCGATGGGGCGCGCGTTGCGAAGGGGACTGACATTGCTTTCGTGAAAGGTGATGCGGCTGACCTTCTCATGGCCGAGCGGGTGGCGCTCAACTTGCTGCAACGACTGTCCGGGATAGCGACTATGACGTCCCTTTTCGTTGAAGCTGTGCGGGGAACAAAAGCTCGTATCGTGGATACCCGCAAAACGACGCCAGGTCTGCGGGAACTGGAAAAATACGCAGTCAGGGTTGGAGGAGGATACAATCACCGGACCGGTTTGTACGACGGCGTGCTCATCAAGGAGAATCATATCGCGGCTGCCGGTGGCATTAGCGAGGCTGTCCGGCGTGCCAAGGCGTATATTCCCCATACACTGAAAATCGAAGTCGAGACAGAGACATTGGCGCAGGTCGAAGAGGCGTTGGCAGCCGGCGCCGATATCATCATGCTGGACAACATGAGCCTGGCCGACATGTGTTCGGCGGTGGCTTTTGTCTCAGGCCGTATTCCGCTGGAGGCGTCGGGAGGCGTTAACCTGGAGACTGTGCGTGGGATTGCCGAAACAGGTGTCGATATTATTTCTGTCGGAGCTTTGACGCATTCGCCACGGGCAATGGATATTTCGATGTTGCTCGACTAGCCCGGATTACCGTTTGTCCGGGCTTATTTTATTTGTCATGGAGAGTTGGTGGTGACCACCGCATCAGGCGCCATACTTCGATTGTTTCGCGAACAGGGCGGTTTTGTCTCTGGTGAGACGATCAGCCGGGAACTGAACGTTTCCCGTACCGCTATCTGGAAACAGATTAATAGTCTGCGCAAACTCGGATATGTGATCGAGGCGGTGCCGTCACGCGGCTATTATCTGATATCGGCGCCAGACGTCCTGATTGCTGAAGAAGTTGCCGCGTATCAGAATACTTCCCTGATCGGTAGGCAGCTCGTCTGTCTGAATGGAATTGCTTCTACCAATAGCGAGGCCTTTCGCCTGGCGGAGCAGGGGGCGGACGAGGGGACGGTGGTCCTAGCTGAGACCCAAAGCGGCGGTAAGGGACGCATGGGGCGTGTCTGGACGTCACCGGCAGGGGTCAATCTGTACTGCTCTGTAGTCCTGCGGCCAGGCGGCATGCCCTATGAAGCGCCGCAACTGACCTTTTTGTCGGCTGTTGCCGTGGCGCGGACGATTGAGCGAGTGAGTGACCTCAAGCCGGAGATAAAATGGCCTAATGATGTGTTGATCGGCGGCAAAAAAATTGCTGGGCTTTTGAACGAGATGAGTGCAGAAACCGACGGTATTAATTTTGTCATTCTCGGTATTGGTGTAAACTTGAATATGACTGCCGGACAGTTTCCTTCAGATTTGCGGCATCCCGCGACATCGCTGCTGCTGGAGACGGGGCAGCCGGTGGGGCGGGCACAGTTTGCTGGGCTTATGCTGAACGAACTGGATCGCCTCTACACGGATTTTCGCGTCCATGGTTTCGGCCCGGTGCGTGAGGAGTGGCAGCGGCGTTGCAATGCCTATGGCCGTGAACTTGTGGTAAGTGATGGCGGCGTCGAGGTCGTCAGAGGGATGTTTGCCGGAATTGACGGATCCGGCGCCTTGCTGGTGCAAGGCGTTGGCGGGAACATCACCAGAATTCTCAGCGGAGATGTGAGGGTACTTTGAAATGCTTCTGGTAATCGACGTCGGTAACAGCAATATAGTTTTGGGAACGTATGACGGCACGCACCTGATCCGTAATTGGCGGCTTTCCACCGACAAGTCACGAACCTCCGATGAATATGCAGTGCTCTTGCACAGCCTGTTCGCCTCGGCCGGACTTGCTTTTGACACTATTCATGCCGCCATAATCTCGTCAGTCGTTCCACCGCTTACCGGCGTGATGGAAGCCATTGCCCGCGATTTTTTCAATTTGACTCCCTATGTGGTCGGACCGGGCATCAAGACCGGCATGCCGATCCATTATGACAATCCCCGCGAAGTCGGGGCGGATCGTATCGTCAACGCTGTTGCCGGTTATGAGAAACATAAGTGCTCACTTGTTATTGTTGATTTCGGCACAGCAACGACTTTTGATTACGTTAACGCAAAAGGAGAATATTGCGGCGGAGCCATTGCTCCCGGAGTTGCTATTTCGCTTGAGGCATTGTTTCAGCGTGCCAGCAAACTTCCAAGAGTGGATATCGCCAAACCACCCCAGATTATTGCCCGCAACACGGTTAATTCCATGCAGGCCGGAATTTTCTACGGCTATGTAGGTTTGGTTGATGAGATCGTCAACCGGATTAAGGCTGAAAGTAAAGACACCCCAAAGGTTATTGCAACCGGAGGACTTGCCAAATTGATTGCCCCTGAATCCCGCACCATTGTCGAGGTTGATGAGTTGTTGACCCTGGAAGGTTTGCGGATTTTATATGAGAGGAACCGGTAAGGATTTTTCGAGAGCGACGTGCAGTCGTGATGAATTAAAGCGGTAGCGACAGCATGCCGTTCCAGTGGAAAAGTTGGTGGACCGATTTTGTTTCATTCCAAAGGAGGAATCTTAATGGGACGGTTTGACACGAGCAAGATCCGCAATCTGGGTATCATCGCGCATGGCGGCGCCGGCAAGACTTCGCTGGCAGAGGCAATTCTCTTTGACACAAAGATGATCGACCGGTTGGGCCGGGTTGACGATGGCACGTCAACCATGGATTTTGAACCTGAGGAGCTTAAACGCAAAATTTCGATTACTTCGGCGCTGGACCATTGCGAGTGGAACGGACATTCCATTCACATCGTTGACACGCCCGGCTATGGCAACTTTATCGCCGATACCCGTGCCTGTATGCGTGCTTTGGATTGCGCCGTAGTGATTCTCTCGGCTATTTCCGGCGTTAAGGCCCAGACCGAGGAAATCTGGAGTTGGGCCAATGAATTCGAGATTCCACGTATTGCTTTTGTAAACAAGCTGGATCGTGAGCGCGCCAGTTTCCTGCGCGCCATTGATGACATGGAGAAGACTCTGGGCGCCCGTGGTGTGGCGATTCAGATGCCGATTGGCGCAGAGGCTGATTTCGAGGGAATCATCGATCTGATTACCATGAAGGCCTACTACTATGCCACGGATGGCTCTGGGAGCTTCACTGAGGGTGAGATTCCCGCCGCCTGCGTTGACGAAGCCAATCGGTTGCGTGAACTTATGGTTGAGACAGTGGCTGAGGCCTATGACGCCCTGACCGAAAAATATCTTGAAACCGGCGAGTTGACTGAAGAGGAGATTATTGACGGTCTGCGGGTGGGCACCATGCGAAACACCTTCACCGCTGTGCTGTGCGGTTCCGCCACTCTGAACATTGGTGTGGCGCATCTGCTGGATGCCATCTGCGCCTATTTGCCGTCGCCACTGGACCGTACCAAGGCAGTGGGTACCGAGCCGAAGAGCGGTGAAGTCATCGAACGCGCTTCTGATGAGGCAGAACCTTTTTCCGCATTGGTCTTCAAAACAACTTCAGATCCTTATACCGGCAAGATCACCATTCTGCGTGTCTACTCCGGTGTTTTGAACTCAGACTCCACGATCTACAACTCTACCAAGGGTGTTGAAGAGCGTATCGGCCAGCTCTATGAATTGGAAGGAAAAAAACAGCATCCCATCAAGCAAGCTGTGGCTGGCGATATCGTAGCTGTGGCCAAACTGAAGGAAACTGTTACCGGCGATACACTGTGTGTAGCCAACAATCCGATCATATATGAGCCGGCTAAACAACTACTTCCGGTTATTTCCTACGCTATCGAGCCGAAAACAAAGGCCGATGAAGACAAAATCCACAGCGCTCTGCATCGAATGATCGAGGAAGAACCGACATTGGAGTCGCATCGTGACGCCAAGACACGTGAAATGATCATTTCCGGCATGGGGCAGGTTCACCTTGAGGTGATCGTGGAGAAACTGAAACGCAAGTTTGGCGTGGATGTGGTTCTTAAGACCCCCAAAGTTCCTTATCTAGAGGCCATACGCGGATCAGCCAAGGTTCAGGGCAAGTACAAGAAGCAGTCCGGTGGCCGTGGTCAATATGGTGATTGCTGGATAGAAATGTCGCCAACCGGCCGTGGTGAGGGCTATATCTTCGAGGATAAGATCGTGGGAGGGGTGATTCCCCGTCAGTATATTCCCGCTGTCGATAAGGGCATCAGTGAAGCTGCCCAAGATGGATTTCTAGCGGGATATCCAGTGGTTGATTTCAAAGTCGCATTGGTTGACGGTTCTTTCCATACTGTGGATTCCTCGGAAATGGCCTTCAAGGTGGCCGGTTCCATGGCTTTCAAGAAGGCGATGGAGCTTTGCAAGCCGGTTCTGCTGGAACCGATCATGAATCTCAAGGTTACTGTGCCGGATGAAAACATGGGGGATGTGATCGGGGACTTGAACTCTCGCCGCGGCAAGGTGGTTGGCGTGGAGCCAAAGGCTAATTCACAGATTATCCGGGCGGTTGTGCCCATGTCCGAAGTCCTGGCCTACTCCAATGATCTGAAGTCCATGACAAGTGACCGGGGTATGTTCAGCGTGGAGTTTTCCCACTACGAAGAGTTGCCGACGCATCTGGCCCAAAAGGTAGTCTCTGATGCGGGTGCAACCAAGAAAGAGTGACATAGTTGTAATGCAATACCAACCCGGCAGACCTTAATTGTCTGCCGGGTTGTCATGAACGAATATTGGAGGTTTTACATGGGTGTCCGGCGCGATTCTGTTGGCTCATACTGTTTGAAGATGTCTCGGCAATTCGGCAATGTCCCTTCTGTCAGGCTGTTATTGTGTTTATTGTTGGTGGTGGGGCTCTGCTCTTGCGATCTGTTCGAGCCGCAGAAGGAACAGAAGCCTGCCGAGGCTCCTGTCAAAATGCCGCTGCCGCAACGAGTTCAGCCTCCGGCGAATAATGCTCCTGCGGCTCACACGAGCAAAGAGGAGACTGCGCCAGCTCCTGGCGTGGCGCCCAAGCCGGCTCAGGTTGCAACTGCAACGGCTCCGGCGGCGAAACCGGTCCCCAAGAAGCCTGAGGCAGCTCCTGCCAATGGGAACGTGAAACAAGCGTTGCCTGCCCGCACCGAGAATAAAGTGCAGAAGCCGGTTGTTGCTGCAAAGAATGAGGTGAAGACTCCTCAGCAGGCAAAAAAGGCCCAGCCTGCTCTGGCGGAGAAAAAAAACGCTCCCGTTGCTGAAAAGCCCAAAGCGGCAGTTGTAGCGAAGAAACAGGAAGAAAAAGAAAAGACGCCCGTTTCCCCGGAAAAGAAAAAGACCCATGCTGTGGCCGCTGGTGTGTCATCCCGGAAGTGGACTGTTGTGGCTGGTCCCTACCTGTTGGAAGAAACTCTGGCAACCGATATGGCAAAGATTTCCAAAACCGGGCTTTCCGCGACCGTGCATTCGGGCGGTCATAAAAAGTCCGCCATGCACCGCCTGTTCCTGGGGCAGTTTGATGATCGGGCAGCAGCTCAGACAGAGTTGGATAAACTCAAAAAAGTCACTTCGGATGCATTCATACTCGATCGTGGCGGAAAACACACCGTTTATGCCGGCTCATATCTTCTTGTCAGCCGTGCCGAGTCTGAAAAAGAACGTCTGGCCGCCGCAGGTTTTTCTCTGGCTCTCAAACGAGCCGATGTGGCAATACCCTCTAAAAGACTGATTATTGGTACATACCGGGACAAGGCTGCGGCCGAAGCAGCGGCAAAGAAATTGAGAAACGCGGGAGTTAGGGATGTACGGATGCATCAGTAGGGATATATGTCCGGCAAGATAAAGCTGAAAATCTCATCTGGCGTGGCGGCATTTATTGGTTCGGATGTCCATACTGATGAAAAACTGCATGGAATCGAAACTGCCGATTCCTTGCTTCCTGTTGACCACGTAACGCTTCTTTTCTGCCTGATGCGGGATACGGACAGTTTGGTCAAAGAAGCGGCCTCGGTTGCGTTTGGCGCGTTGCCGGAAGAACGTTTGCTGGTGTGTCTGGCCGCATCCGGCTTACATCCATTGCTTCTCGATACGATTACGCGCGTCCATTACTCATCTCCGGCAGTCGCAACAGCGCTTCTGGACTATCCGGCGCTTTCTCGGGCAGCCGGTGAGTTTCTCCGAAGTGTTGCCGCAACGGAGACGTTGCCGGATGACGATGGCGATGACCTGGCAAACTGCGATGAAACTGAGACGCGTGATGAATTGGCTGAGGAAGAGGAGACTTTTGATGATGCGGCATCTGAAGAGGCTTCAGCCGAGGGGGATGACGACTACCTCAGCAAGTATCAGATGATTCAACTGATGGGAATTAGTGAAAAAATCAAAATGGCGCTTACCGGCGACAAGGAGTGGCGCTCCATTCTGATTAATGATAACAATAAGTTGGTGTCGGGCAGCGTTATCAAGAACCCCCGTATAACAGAAGGCGAAATCCTGCAGATTCTTAAGGTCGGCGTACAGAATGATGAAATTGTTCGCCTGATCTGCGCCAACAAGGAGTGGATCAAGAATTACTTGATCCGCAAAGCGTTGGTGGATTGTCCGAAGACCCCCTTGCCGCTTGCTCTTCGCTATCTTGCGTCTCTGAATGACAAAGATATTGCCTCATACGCCAAGAGCAAGAATATCTCGTCAGTAATCTCCACCCAGGCCAAGCGGACAATTATGGCGAAAAAACGATAATCAATTCGGGAGCCGTAATGGCGTTTGTCGATCATGTAAAGAAGGAGATAAATGCGAAAATCGTCTACTACGGACCCGAGAGGGCTGGAAAGACCACTTCGTTGCGCTATATATTCAGTCGGATCAAGCCTCATTTGCGTGGCGAACTGAAAACAGTGTCCGCAAGCGGGTCTTCACTGCTGGTTTTTGATTTCAGCCCTTTTGAACAACCCTTTTTGGGTGATTATCGTATACGTTTTCACATGTATACCCTGCAGGGCCAAGTTGCCAACCTCGCTGCCTGGAAGATGACTCTGAAGGGGACCGATGGTCTCGTGGTCGTTGCGGACGCCTCACGGGAGAGTTTTCTGGCAGGCCGGCAGAGTGTTATGCAGTTACGTGACATTCTCGCCAGTTATGGTGTCTGTTTAGATGATGTTCCTGTTGTGCTCCAACTTAATAAATCCGACTTTTCCGATCAGCTTAATGCAGAGGCTGCGGCTAAGGAGTTGGGGCTGAGAGAGTGTCGCACGTGCCCGGCATCCGCACTGGACGGAGAGGGGGTGCTGGAGACATTAACTGCGATTTCCCGCCTTGTCATAGGGCGGATAGCCGAACGTGGCGATTTGCCCCAAGAATGTACCGTGGCCGGCAGTGTTGCGGTTGCGGCACCATCTCCGGCCGACCTTCCACCAGACGGCACAGTGCCCGGGGATGCAAATAAAAAAGTCTGGAAAGAGTCCCAAGAGCACCGGCAGCAGCAAACAGTTTCTGCAACCGTCTCAGCCGGTGGCAATGGTGGACAGGTTGCTGTGGTGGAAGAGGAAGTGCGTGCTGAAGGGGGGCGGGTTGTGATACCGTTGGATGTTTCTACGGCCGATGGTGGGTGGCAGCGATTTGTGGTGACGGTTGCGGTTACGTCCGGTTAGTACCGAAATTGCTTCTAGACATATACGTGCCAAGACGTTAGATTCCTGAAAATGACATACAGCCGGGCAAGCATTACAAACTTGTATGCTTAACCGCTACGTGGTATAACCCGCAGTAATGTATTGTAATTATACAGGGAGGGTTGTTTGTATGGCAATCATCACAATATCGCGGCAAATGGGAACAGGGGCTTATCAAATTGCCACTGAAGTAGCCAAGAAACTAAAGTTCACTTTTGTTGATGGCGAACTTATCAGTGCCTGTGCTCCCAAATACGGGCTTTCTACTGAAATGCTTCAGATGGTTGACGAAAAACCGCCTTCCTACAATACTTCCGAGGACCGTAAGCGGGCCGCAGCCCTCAATACACTTGAATTGATTTTGCTTGATTATGCACGCAAGGGAAATGTTATTTTGTATGGGCGCGGCTGCCAGTACCTGCTGAAAGAGTGCGGAAATGTTCTACGGCTGCGTATCATAGCGGATTTTGAGGACCGGGTGGAGCGCTTTGCCGAACGGGAATGGATCGACCCCGATTTGGCGCGTTCCATGACACGTCGCAGCGATCATCAGCGGGGCGGTTTTATCCACTTCTATTTCAACCGTACTTGGGATGATCCGTTGGGGTATGATATTACCTTTAACACTTCGCGCCTTTCTCCCGAGTCGGTTATCGAGAGCATTGTGGTTGCAGCCAAGGACCCGTATCTGAAAGAGGCCGCAGCAGGTGTTACCGAGTTGATCGATAACGCCATTCTGACCAATAAAATTAAAATAGCTCTGTTGAACTCAGTTGAGCTGGATTACCGGCCCTTCAAAATTGTCGCTCAAAAAGGCAATGTTTATCTCAGCGGCTACATCACTTCCGATGAAGAAAAGAAAAGTGCCATCAAAATTGTGAAATCGGTTAAGGGGGTGAAGTGTGTGGAAGAGGATATCCAGATAGTCAACTACGACGCCTATAAGGATAAAAGTTAGATATAGACATTAATGCCGGGTTAAAGCCGTATCCCGGATTGTTGTTTTTGCCGTTCGGATAGACGTTTTCTGATGGGGGGCAGGAGGTCTGCGCTGAAGCGAATACCTCCGCGCCCCCTACCCATTTCAAGTCCCGCTTCAATTCCGTGATAATCGGATCCTCCGGTTGTCAGCAATTCTGCTTCTTCTGCTCGCCGCCTCAGAAATTCCATATCATCAGCCAGAGCCAGATTGTTAAATACTTCAATGCCGTCGAGCCCCATTTCTGCCAGTTCTGTTATGATATTCCACAGTTGCTGGTGGCCGGATGTAATCGTGGTGGGATGCGCCAGGACAGCGAGGCCACCCAGACGCCTGATTTCGGAGATGGCGTCATCTACCGGCCAGTGCTGCTTGGGGACATTGCACGGAACCAGATACCGTCGAAAAGCTTCCTCAACGGTTTTTACATATCCGCGCTCCAAAAGTGCCCGGGCGATATGGGGACGGCCGACTACGCCTTTAGCATAAACGAGCACATGGCCAAGTTCGATCTTTGTCCGGCCCTCATGGATAAGCCGCTGATTGACCCTGTCGAGGACTTCCTCATTACGGTGCTCTCTTCGCTTGCGCAGTGCTTCCAATCTCTCGCAAAAAACTTTATCGTTATAATCCAGGCCATATCCCAGTAAATGCACATCCTGATATGACTTGAATTGCACGGAGAGTTCTACTGCCGGGATATTTTCGATTCCTGCCAGATTTGCGGCATGTATCCCTGCTTCCACGCTTGATACAGAGTCATGATCCGCAATTGCAATGGCAGCTAAATCCTGTTTGATGGCCAACTCGACCAACTCGGAGGCAGAAAAGACACCGTCAGAGCAGTTCGAATGGATATGAAGATCAATATAGTGTTTATTGGATGGTGGCATGTGCATATAGTAGCGGCTTAGAGAACAAATGTAAAACCAGTTATTGCACTGTCTTTGGTATTCGTCTAGCATTGCTTTCATGGAACCGAACGATATTCACAAAGTAATTGCGGTGCTTCGTGAGGAGTACCGGTTGTGGCAGGTACCGGCTGTTACGATTGTATCCGAATGCGATCACAGCCCTTTTAAAATTCTGGTTTCTTGCATCATTTCCCTGCGAACCAAGGACGAAGTGACTGCTGTGGCATCGGCGCGCCTGTTCGCGCGAGCCGATACTCCGGAAGTCATGCAAGATATTCCGAATGACGAGATTGCTGACGTAATCTACCCCGCAGGTTTTTACCGGAACAAAGCCCGCCAGATCCGGGAAATTGCCCAGCGTCTGGTGGCGGAATATGGCGGAAAGGTGCCTGATTGCATTGATGAGTTACTGAAGTTTAAAGGGGTAGGGCGCAAAACAGCCAATCTCGTTGTAACACTGGGGTTCGGAAAGCCGGGCATCTGTGTCGATACCCATGTCCACCGTATCTGCAATCGCCTCGGGTATGTTTCGACAAAAACTCCGGAAGCCACCGAGATGGCTTTGCGTGCAAAGTTGCCACCTGAGTACTGGATTGAAATTAATGACCTTTTAGTTGCCTTTGGACAGAATCACTGCTATCCCATTTCGCCCCGTTGTACAACCTGCAGAATCAATTCGCTATGCCCGCGCGTCGGAGTAAAAAAATATCGCTGATTGCATAAACGTCAGTTACCTGTCATCACGGGCGCGATAGTATTCTTTAATCTCTCTGTCAATCTCTTGCTTTCGATATTAAGGAAACTTTCTTGATTATATTGCAGTTCCTTGTTAGAGTGTTAGCAGTCATCTGGCCGGAGTGCTAAAATGGCAGGAAGTTTTTTGGAATAAGGAGATTAATGTTTATGGTGGCAAATCTTCCGATTATCGCTGATAGTTTGTCGCTTTATCTTGCTGAAATCAGGAAATTCTCGATACTGAGTGAAGAAGAAGAGCATCGAACTGCGGTGAGATTTTTCGAGAAGAAGGATCTGGAGGCGGCCCATACTCTTACTACGTCGAACTTGAGGTTTGTTGTAAGGGTTGCGTATGAATACCGTCACTATGGTCTAAGAATGCTTGATTTAATACAGGAAGGCAATATTGGGCTCATGATGGCGGTGAGAAAATATAACCCCTTTAAGGGCGTTCGCCTTATTTCGTATGCTGTTTGGTGGATTCGGGCATATATCCAAAACCATATAATTTCGGCGTGGAGTCTTCTTAAAATTGGAACAACACAGGCCCAGCGCAAGTTGTTTTTCAAATTGCGCGAAGCCAAAAATGCCATTCGTCGTTTCAATGACGGCAATGATGACATTCATTCGACAGCCCTCTCGCTTAATGTTTCTGATAGCGAGGTTGTTGAGATGGAGCAGCGTATGCGGGGGGAATGCTCTTTGGATGCTGAGTTGCCAGGCAGTGGCGGGACCACGGTTTTGGAAGGGTTGGTTGATGACCGCATGAATCAGGAGGAGCTTCTGTCTCAATTTCAGGCGCACCATGAGCTGCGGAAAGTGGTTGCTCACGCAGTTGAATCTCTTAACGAAAAAGAGCGTTTCGTTATCGAGCGTCGCGTCACGGCGGACGAGTCAATGACGCTTCAGGAAATAGCCAGTCATTTTTCAATCTCACGTGAGCGGGTACGGCAAATTGAAGAAGCTGCCTTGAAAAAAATCAAACAATCGCTTTTGCCGGTGGTTGCGAACGCTTGATGGGGAATCGATTTTGTCGTGTGGCATTCTTCTCCGATGAAAAAGATATCTGATTTTTTTGGGGCAATCAAAATAAATCTTGACATGTTGTGCCATTTTCTCTAAATAAGTAATTTCTGTTTTGGCTTTGAAGACTCATTCGCTGGCGTAGCTCAATTGGCAGAGCAGCTGACTTGTAATCAGCAGGTTGCGGGTTCGAGTCCCATCGCCAGCTCCAAACGGAATTAAACGCAATTCTCCCTGGAGGGATTCCCGAGCGGCCAAAGGGAACAGACTGTAAATCTGTCGTCGTAGACTTCGGAGGTTCGAATCCTCCTCCCTCCACCACACATCACCGAAAACAGTTAGACCTCTTGAATCCAGGAGACGTATGTCGCATACTGGTAAGAGCGGGCTAAGTGATTTTCAAAAATCTTCATCTGGATTATGCGGGAGTAGCTCAGTTGGCTAGAGCGTCAGCCTTCCAAGCTGAGGGTCGCGGGTTCGAATCCCGTTTCCCGCTCCAGAATATTGCCCACATAGCTCAGGAGGTAGAGCACTTCCTTGGTAAGGAAGAGGTCACCGGTTCGAGTCCGGTTGTGGGCTCCATATCACGAAAAAGCCGCCACCAGCGGCAACACCAGTTAGATAAAAAGAGAATTCAAGGGAGGGCCTGTTATCATGGCGAAGGCTAAATT